>Ga0116147_1001138_pt1 | contig 29726 bp, 32 predicted proteins | sample AD_JPNHG3_MetaG_FD_89749 | JGI IMG/M metagenome (GOLD analysis project Ga0116147, IMG submission 89749) | Active sludge microbial communities of municipal wastewater-treating anaerobic digesters from Japan - AD_JPNHG3_MetaG | ecosystem: Engineered > Bioreactor > Anaerobic > Digestate | place...
CGGAGTGATAATCGTATGCATCGTTCTGTTCCTATCCGGTCGCAGTGGTTCTTGAACCAAACCTATTCTGCTTCAGGACCTTGGAACAGAACGACCTTTTTCTAACTCAGCTTTTCGGGATAAATCGTGCCAACGATCCAGAGCAGCAAGTCAGCAACGACATGGTCACTCGCTTTCCCCGCGCCTCCGTCTCCGGACCCCGGTCATGGACTTGAGCCATCCAACCACCGTCACGTTCCTGGTCTATCTCCTGGGCATGACCGCGCTCGGTTTTGCCGGCTGGCGGAGCACGAAAAACCTTTCGGACTACATTTTGGGCGGGCGCCGCCTGGGGGCGTTCATCACCGCCTTGAGCGCCGGGGCCTCCGACATGAGCAGCTGGCTCCTGATGGGGTTGCCCGGCGCCGTCTATGCCGCCGGCCTTTCGGAGTGCTGGATTGCCATCGGCCTGGTGGCCGGCGCCTGGTTCAACTGGTATCTCGTGGCGGGCCGCCTGCGCGTTTACACCGAACTGGCCCACAACTCCCTGACCCTGCCCGATTACTTCACCCGCCGGTTTGAAGACCCGGGCAAACTGCTGCGCGTTCTTTCCGCCCTCATCATCCTGGTCTTCTTCACCATCTACTGCGCCTCCGGCATGGTCGCGGGCGCCCGCCTCTTCGAGCGAACGTTCCACCTGTCCTATTAAACCGCCCTTTGGGGCGGGACGGCCGCGACCGTCTTTTACGTTTTCCTTGGCGGCTTTCTAGCCGTGAGCTGGACCGACACCGTTCAGGCCATGCTGATGATCGTGGCCCTGCTGCTGGCGCCGGGGGTGGTTCTGATCAAGGCCGGCGGCCTTGACGAAGTGATCGCCATCGTCCGGTCCGTTGACCCAAACCACCTCAACCTGTTTCGCGGCGCGTCCTGGGTGGGCATCCTCTCGTTGCTTGCCTGGGGTTTGGGCTACCTGGGCCAGCCCCACATCCTGATCCGCTTCATGTCCGCCTCCTCGGTTCATGTCATCCCCAACGCCCGGCGCATCAGCATGACCTAGATGGTCCTTTGCCTGCTGGGCGCGATGGCCGTCGGCTTTTTCGGCATCGCCTATTTCGCCGAGCACCCCGCGCACGCCGCCCCCGTAACCGCCAATCGCGAAACAGTCTTCATCACCCTCTCCCAACTCCTCTTCAATCCCTGGCTCGCTGGCATCCTCCTGGCCGCCATCCTCGCGGCCGTCATGAGCACGCTTTCCTGCCAGTTGATCGTCTCCGCCTCCGCCCTCACCGAAGACTTTTACAAGGCCTTCCTGCGCCCGAACGCCTCGCAACGCGAGCTGGTGTGGATCGGCCGGGCGATGGTCCTCCTGGTGGCCGGCGTCGCCATGGTCATTGCCGCCGACCCCGCCAGCCGCGTGCTGGGATTGGTCGGTTACGCCTGGGCCGGCTTCGGCTCCGCCTTTGGGCCGGTCATCCTGCTCTCCTTGATCTGGCCGCGCACAACCCGCCGCGGCGTCTTGGCCGGCATGGTTGCCGGCGCCGCAACCGTCATCCTCTGGCACAACGGCGGTTGGTGGGGACTCTATGAAATGGTTCCCGGCTTCGCCGCAGGCTGCGTTGCCACCCTCCTCGTCAGCCTGCTGGACCATCCGCCCGCCCCCACGGTGACGGACACCTTCAACCGCATGCTTGGGGCAACCGCCGCTGCCGGTCAACCCTCTCCGGACCGCCGGCCGGCTTCCGAACCTTCCGGAATCGCGGTCTGACCTTGGCGGGCTGCCGGGCGGGGGAGCGCCTGGCCGTGCAACGAGAATGAGACAACCTGTTCCGGGCCGAGCCTGGACCGAACCCTCACGCGGCCCGAGTTGTCCGCCGTCAGTGACCGGACCTTTCGCCCGCTTTCGCGCAGCTCGTAACTCAGGCCGGGCTCGAGCCCCGCAATGGTCTGCGTGAGCCTTACCGACCGATCCCCTGCCCGCAAGGTCCATTGCCGCGCCTCGCGCAACCCCTCCGACCACGAGTCAACCTCGACCTCCAGGAGCCCGCCCGCCTTCCGCTCGAGGACGAGTTCCGCCCCGGCATGGGTGGCCGGAAAAAACTCGAGCCGTTCGCCGGTGACATTGACCCCAAACCGGCTGCCGTGCCGCACCGTGAATCCGGCGGTGGACACCGCGTAAGCTGCCGGCGCCAGATCAATCCACCAAGTCTGCCCCCGGAGACGGTATCGCAGCCGGGTCCCCGCCAGCTCCGGGGTCAGGCGTGGGTCCAGGAACAGGCGATTGTATTTCGGTTGCACTCCATACAGATTCCGATAAAGCCCCACCACGGGCATGCAATTGCCCGCCAGGATGTCCTCTCCCGCGCCCTGCTGCGTCCGTCGCTGATACCGCTGAAACGAAAGCCCGTCCCGCTCGTATCTCTCCAGCGTGTTGCGAATGTACCGCAGCGCCACGTCCGGTCGCGTTTCCGCGCAAGCGCGCACGCCCAGTTCGCCCCACGAAAGAAAGATGTCCCCATTTTCATAATTGGGAAAAGGATAGTTGACCTTGGCGTGACCCTCGTCGGGCTCGTAGGGAAAGAACGACAACGGCCAGAAAAAGAGCTTCTCCTTTTGCATTTCGGCTTCGATGCGGTCCAGGATGGCCTGGCGCCGCCCGGGCGCATCGCAAAGCCCGTAAGCAATGGCTGCGAAGTTCACCGGCGTCACCAGGTTGTTGCCGTGCAGGGAGTCATCCCTGTCGCGCCAGTATATGAACCACTCTTTCGCCGGGTCCCAAAAACCGCCCTCGGCGGTCGTGCGGTTGAACTGGCGCTTGAGTTTTGCGGCGCGTTGCCGGTATTGCGCCGCCCGCGCCCTGTCGCCCAGCAATTCTTCCAGCTCGGCCCAACGGGTCAGGGCGTGATAAAGTTCGGCATTGACCAGCGCGTTCTCGTGGGCGGCCCAGATGACGTCAATCCAATCGCTGCCCTGCTGGTCGCTGTGAAAGTTGTTGTGCATTTCGACCAGACCATCGTCATCCGCATCGCGTCGCAACAGGTAGTCCAGCATCCGCTCGCACGCGGATTTCTGGCCGGCCAGCCAGCTCCGGTCGCCTGTCAAATCGAACAGCTCGGCCACGCAAATGGGAAAACAGGTCTGTGAGTCCATCAGGATGCCCCACTGGGCCTCGTAATAGCCCCGGGAGTCGAACGTGCCGGGCATCGCGTCCGCGCTGACATACCACCAGCGCGACTTCAGCCGGCCGTCCGCCTGCAACGCATGGAGGCGTTCGTGGTCAAAAGTCTCGGCGCAATTCGCCAGATAGTCGGCGTCCTGAAGCGCGATGCCGATTTGTGAGAACCATTGTTCGTGCAGACACTTGAACCCCGAGCGCCATCCGTTGGCCCCCACAATCCGGCGGTCCACCACGCCGTAGCGGGCGATGGTGTGCAGCAGTTCGCGGATGCTCGCTTCGGGCAGGCCCTTGAGCTCCCCCAGGTCAAAGGTCTGCTCATAATCCAGCGCCGTGAGACTGAACTCCGCGGCCGTGGCGCCGGCCGTCACGCGGAATGGGGCCCAAAGGTCGGACGCTGAGGGATGGAACCGGCGCAAATCGTGCTTCGGGCGCAAGGCTTCGGGCGCGATCGAAAACGCGGCGGTAAGCGTGCCATCGGCCTCGTGGGTGAACCGCGCGTGCGCCTGGAACGGTTGCCGGCTGCCCCGCCCGGGCGTCGCGCGAATCGCAAGGGCGTCGTTGGCTGTTGGATTCCAGCAGACGAAACCACCGGCCTGGACAGCGTAAGTTGCGTTGGGGGTATCCAGATAGCGATTCCACGCGACCCCGCCATTGTCGAGCAAGGCCCCGGTCCAGGTCGTCAGGCTCCCGAAGTTCCAAGCCGGCATCACCGAATCTTGAACGGTCGCCGGGCCGGGATATCGCCGTTCAATTTTCCAGCCAAGCCCCGGCGCGCCCCCGGCGGGCTCGCGTGCGGCCGCCGAGAAAGTCCACCTTTCCTCGACCGGGAACTCCGGCGGTCCCAGCCGGATGCCGGACACCACCAGCCTGTTCTTTTCCGCGTTCGCCTTGACCGAAACCTGATTCGAGCGGGTGGTAAACCACTGGTTTGAGATCCTTATCCCCGTGAACGCCCCGGCGCCCGGCCTGGCAACGCTTCGCCCGCGAACCCAAACCTCCTCCACTTCACACCGCCCCGCCAGATTCAGCCTCAGCACCAGATTGCTTCCCCGATCCGCCACGATGAACGCTTGCCTCGCCGGATCGGCTGCGACGACGAAGTCCCCTGCGAGGCTCAGCGGCGAAACGCCGAGCAAAGCCGCCAGGCAAAGCGGCTGAAACCTCGGCGCGCCCCGTTTCATGGGTTCAACTCTCGAGGTGGAACACTTCTCGCAACTCCAGACACACCGGGCTGTTATCGGGGTTTGTGGCCATGAGGTCCTTCATGTAAGCCCACCACCGCCGGTTCACCGCGGTGTCGGCGATCGCCGCCCACCGTTCCTCGCTCTCGACCTCGGCATACCCGAACAATTGCCGCGTTTCCGGATGCAGAAAAATGGAATACGAGCGCACCCCGTGTTCCCGCAACACGGCTTCCAATTCGGGCCAGATCGGGTTGTGGCGGCGGGCGTATTCCGCTTCCCGCCCGGGCTCGAGCTGAAAGACAAACGCTTTTCGAATCATAAATCGTTGGCGGCGTCCGGCGCTCGCGCTGCATCGCAAGTCCGCCAGACAGCCCTTGGGGCGTGTTTCGCGCCTGGAGGCGGCGAAGCCCGGGGAGAACGCCGTGAGCCCCCCCTCACTGCGCCCGGCGCCGCCACAGAGCCCTTGGTGGATGCGCTCCCGCCCGGCGGCCTGTTCCTCACACCCCTAGACTTGCCACCCGCCGCGCTTGGGCCGGTCCAGCCATTGGTTCGCTTCCTCGTCTCCGACGAACCTTTCCTTGACCGGGTCCCATTTCAACCGGCGATGGTTCCAATACGCCAGGTTGCCCAAATGGCACACGGTCACCGACCGGCACCCAATCTCCACATCGCAAATCGGCCGCTTCCGGCTGCGCATGCAATCCAGAAAATCCTTGGTATGACTGTAACTGTTGTACAACCGGATGGCGTTGGGTCCCAACGGTTCGGCGGCCACCGACTCCGGGGTGGCTTCAAACTTGCCGCGGTTCACCAGAATTTTTCCCTCCGTGCCAAGGAACAGCACGCCGCCGCTCTGGCCATGGATCACTTCCACGCCGTTGGCGTAGATGAACCGAACTCCCCTGGTGGCCTTGGGATCGTCCGGTGGAATGATCTCCACCGGCCCGCTCTCATCCATCCCCAACCCCCACTGTGCGATATCGAAATGATGGGCTCCCCAGTCGGTCATCATCCCGCCCGAATACTCGCGGTAATTGCGCCAGTTCGGGAAATGGTCGTGCACTCCGCGCGGACTCAAAATCGAGTTGTACGGACGCAAGGGCGCCGGCCCGAGCCAGAAATCCCAATCCAATCCCGGCTCCAGCGGTTCCTCCGGCAGGTCGCACGGCCGGGACGGGCCGCCGACATCCACGATGATTTGCTTGATGGTTCCGATCCGCCCGTTCCGTACCAGCTCGCACGCGGTGCGGAATTCCTTGGAGGAGCGTTGCATCGAGCCGGTTTGGAACACGCGGTCGTACTGGCGCGCGGCGTTCACCATTGCCCGGGCCTCGTGGATGGTCAGCGAAAGGGGTTTTTCGCAGTAAACATCTTTTCCGGCCCGGCAGGCCGCCACCGCCTGGTACGCATGCCAGTGATCCGGCGTGGCGATGACCACCGCGTCAATGTCTTTTCGCGCCAGCAACGCCTGAAACTCCGCATACGCCGCGCAGTCCTTGTACTCCTTGCCGGTTTTGATGGAGTAGAACTCGTTCACCAGGTTCTGATGGTGCTTCCGCCGGGTGGTGTCCACGTCGCACACCGCCACCACCTGCGTGTTGGGCTGGTTTAGAAAATTGTTCATCAAGTGACGTCCCTGCTTGCCCGTCCCAATCACGCCGAGGGTGATCCGGTTGTTGGGCGCATCCGCGCCCCAGGAACGAACAGCCCCGGCCACGAGCCAGGAACTGGATGCTGAAACCATTGCGCCCGCCTTGAGAAACGCCCGCCGAGACAGAGTTGTTGACATGGCTCCGCATCCTACCTGAATCCCCATATAATTCAATGCTTTCCATGACCCGCTTTGGGAATGGCCGCCCGCCCAACGCGACAGACCTGTCACCCTAATGTGGTATTTCCTCCGGGACAGCCTGGCGGTTACTCTTCATCTCATGCTGAATCAAGTGCCGCGTTTGCTCCCCGGCTCCAATCGTTGCCCGGGTTCGAATGGCCGGATGCCACGCCTGGTGTGTTGGTCGGTCCTGGTTGCCGTGTTGCTGGTGCGGGTGAGCACGCCTGCCGCGGATTCCCCCTCCCCCTTCCGCGCTGCTCGCTCCGTCCATTTGAGCTACCCGGCGCCCGAAGGCGACGTTTACTACAACGAAATGATCATCCAGGAATCCGTTCCCGGCAGTTATTTCATGGCCTGTGGCTGGGATACCGGTTACTTCGGTCTCCAGCAGCTCACTCGGGCTGACGAAAAAGTCGTGTTGTTTTCCGTGTGGGACCCGACTCGGGGCGACGACCCCAACGCGGTGAAGACCGAAGACCGCGTCGAGGTGCTGGCGCAGGGCGAGGGCGTGCGCATCCGCCGTTTCGGCGGGGAAGGCACGGGCGGCCAATGCATGGCAGGCTGCGTGTGGAATCCGGGGGAAACCAACCGGTTCGTCATCCAGAGCCAGGTGCAGAGCAACAAAACCGCCTACACCGCGTGGGTCTGGCTCAACTCCAAACAGGCTTGGTGGAAACTGGCCACCTTCCGCACCCGCACCGGCGGGCGTCCGCTCCGAGGCTACCATTCCTTTGTCGAAGACTTCCGTCGCGACTTCAAGAGCGTGGGGGAAACCCGTCGCGCCCTTTACGCCAACGGCTGGGTTCGGACGACCCAAGGCGAGTGGGTGCCCCTCAAAACCGCGCGTTTCACCGCTTCCAACGCCTCCTGGGAATCCCGCGACAACATTGACGCCGGCGTCATCAACGGGCTTTTCTACCTGGCCACCGGCGGGAACATTACCGCCAGCCATCCCCTCCGCGGCACCATCGAGTTACCCGCGCCCCCGGCTGCGCCTCCCAAACTCGATTTCCTGCATCCGGCCCCTTAGCGCGGCCTCCCACCCGCCGGGCTCATCGCGCGACGCGCCCCCGTCGCGCGCCCGGAACGCAACTACGGCGCCGGAATGATGATCTTCTGTCCCACCTGCAAGCGCTCGGGTTTCAGACCCGGATTGGCTTTCAGGATCGAATCCACTGTCACCTTGATATTCTGCTCGCGGTAAGCCTCGACAATGGTCGAAAGGGTGTCGCCCCTGGCCACGGTGTGCTCAAAATATTTGTCCGGCAGGGTGGACTTGCCCCCCCCGCCCGAGGAACTGGAAGGCGGGGCAGCCGCGCGGGCCGACGCCGCGGTCAGGGTCTTGCCCAGGTTGAGCAGTTCCTTGTGGATGCGTTCGGCGTCTTCGAGGCGTTTGCGGTCAATTTCCTTGACTGCGTCCGCCAGCCGCCGCAAATCCTCCTGCGACGCATACAGCTCGCTCGGCCGGCCCATCCGGTCGCGCAAGTCCGCAATGGCCCGGCTCAGGTCATTGATCTGATTTTGCTGCGCCCGCTGGGCGGCGATTAAATCCTCAATCTGCCCCGCCAGCTTGTTAAGCCGCTCCTCCGTGGCCGCGTCCTGGGCGCGCACCCCCCCGGCGGCCACCGCCAGCAGGAACAGGACGAACATGACTCGTTTCATAAGCCGAACATAGAAACCCCCTCCCCCAACTTCAAGGGCGAAAGCCGCCGCCCCTCAGCCCTCCCGGTTCCCTTCCCCGCTTTGTCCTCCCCCGTGACACAATCTCAGACGCGCTGGCCGCGGGAAACGACGGCGAGGGGGCGGGCCGGCCCGACCGGGTTGACGGGGGTTGGACGGCAACGGGATTCCGCGGGGATGGGGCCGGGGCGGCCAAACGGATGCCGGCGGCCACGGCCGGAGCCCCGGGTTGACATTATTCGTTATTTGGCGAATAATGGAAACAATGCGCGAGTTCATGAATCTGAGCAAAGCCCTCGCGGACGCCAATCGCGTCCGCATTGTGCTGGCTTTGCGCGGGCGGGAGCTGTGCGGCTGCCAGCTCACCGAGTTGTTTGGCCTCGCGCCGTCCACCATGTCCAAGCACCTGGCGATCCTTTACCAGGCGCGGCTGGTCAACACGCGGAAGAATGGCCGTTGGGTGTATTATTCCCTGCCGGGCCGGGAGGCGCCCGCGGCGGTGCGGGCGGCGCTCCAGTGGGTGAAGCGGTCGCTGGGGGCGGATGCGCAGGCCCGGGCGGACGCCCGGCGGCTGAAACAGGTGTTGCGGATGGACCCGACTGAATTATGCAAACGTCAATGCCGGAGGTGAAACCCACGGTGCTGATTCTCTGCACCGGCAACTCGTGCCGGAGCCATATCGCCGAGGGCATTCTGCGGGCGGCGGCGGGCGACCTGATCGAGGTGCAGAGCGCGGGATCGAATCCGGCGGGGTTTGTGCATCCGCTGGCGGTGCGGGTGATGAAGGAGATCGGATTGGATATTTCGGGGCACCGCTCGAAGTCCCTGACCGAGTTCCTGCATTCCCGCGTGGAGACTGTGATCACGGTTTGCGGCAACGCGGAGCAGGCGTGCCCGATGTTTCCAGGCCAGGTGAACCGCCATCACTGGGGATTTGATGACCCGGCCAAGGCCGAAGGCACCGACGAGGAAAAACTGGCCGTGTTTCGCCGGGTGCGCGACGAAATGAGAAAGGTGTTCGAGGCCTACGCCGCCGGGCGGAAAGACCAGGCGGCGACGCGAGCGCAGCGTCGCGACTGAAGCGGCCGGGCCGAACCTGCCAACGAATTTACCCCTGGAGATGAAGAGTATGACACCAACGCCCGATCCTGAATTGATCCGAGAACGTGTCCGCGAAGGCTACGGACAAATCGCCCGGCATGGGGGCTCCTGCTGCTCCGCCAGTGCTGCGGGAGCGAGCTGCTGCGGCTCGAGCGGGACCGCTTCCCTGGAACTGGCGCGACACATCGGCTACAGCCCGGAGGAGCTGGCCGCGCTGCCGGAGGGGGCCAATATGGGCCTTTCCTGCGGCAACCCCAACGCGCTGGCCGGGCTGCAGCCGGGCGAAATCGTGCTGGACCTCGGCGCGGGTGGCGGTTTTGACGTGTTCATTGCCGGCCGTAAAGTCGGGCCGGGGGGGCGGGCCATTGGGGTGGACATGACGCCGGAGATGGTGGCGAAGGCGCGGCGCAACCTGGCCGCCTACCGCGAGCAGACCGGCCTTGACAATGTCGAGTTTCGGCTGGGTGAAATCGAGCATCTACCGGTGGCCGACGCGAGTGTGGATGTGGTCATCTCCAACTGTGTGATCAACCTTTCACCGGACAAGCCGCAAGTGTGGCGCGAAATCGCCCGCGTGCTCAAGCCGGGCGGGCGGGTGGCGGTGTCCGACCTGGCGTTGCTGAAGCCGTTGCCGCCCGCCATCGCCGAGAGCGTCGAGGCGCTGGTCGGATGCGTGGCGGGGGCGGTGCTGGTGACGGAAACCGAGCGGATGGCCAAAGCGGCGGGTCTGGAGCAAATCGTGCTGACCCCCCGGCCGGCGTACGTGGACGGCATGGTGGACTGGCAGGACCCGATGCATCAGAAGATTCTGGCCAATCTCCCCGCGGGGACCCACCCCGGGGATTATATCACCAGCCTGGAGATCACGGCGCGCAAACCGGGGCCGGCCGGTTGTGGCAGTGGATGTTGCGCTTGAGGAACGCGATGAGCTCTCCATCCGATTCGGCCGCCGTTGCCGCGGTTGCCGCGCCCAAGCGGCTGGCCTTTTTTGAACGCTACCTGACGGTGTGGGTCTTGGTGTGCATGGGCGTGGGCGTGGCTTTCGGGAAGCTGCTGCCCGGGACCACGGCGAGCCTGAGCAGGATGGAGTTTGGGCAAGGCTCGCAAGTGAACGTGCCCATCGGCGTGCTGCTGTGGCTGATGATCTATCCGATGATGCTGAAGGTGGATTTCAGCGCCATTGGGGGAATCGCACGTCGGCCCAAGGGGCTGCTGGTGACGCTGTTTGTGAACTGGCTGGTGAAGCCGTTCAGCATGGCCTTGCTGGCGTGGCTGTTCATGCAGCACGTGTTCTCGGGCTGGATCGGAGCGGAAACGGCCAGGGAATACACCGCCGGCCTGATCATCCTGGCGGCAGCGCCCTGCACCGCGATGGTCTTTGTCTGGTCTTATCTCACCGATGGCGACCCGGCCTACACCCTGGTCCAGGTGGCGGTCAACGACCTGATCATGCTGGTGGCCTTTGCGCCGATTGTGATGTTCCTGTGCGGGGTGGCGAATGTCGTTGTGCCGCCCAAGGTGCTGATTACCTCGGTGGTGGTCTTCATTGTCATCCCCCTTGCGGCGGGCTGGCTGACGCGCACGGCGCTCCTGAAATCGCACGGGAAGGACTGGTTCGAGCAGAATTTCCTGCCGAAGTTCCACCCGGTGATGATCGGGGCGCTGCTGCTGACCCTGGTGCTGATCTTCGCGTTTCAGGCGGACAACCTCACCACCCGCTGGTTTGCCGTGCTGTTGATCGCGGTGCCCATCATCATTCAGGTCTATTTCAACTCGGGGCTGGCCTACTTGTTGATGCAGTGGCTCAAGGTGCCGCACAATGTCGCGTCCCCGGGAGCGTTGATCGGCGCCAGCAATTTCTTCGAACTGGCGGTCGCCGTGGCCATCACCCTGTTCGGCCCGGGTTCGGGCGCGGCGCTGGCCACGGTGGTGGGCGTGCTCGTCGAGGTGCCGGTGATGCTGTCGGTCTGCAACTTCTGCAACCGGACGCGGCACTGGTTCGCCAGAGCGTAGGCCGGCCGCCAAGGCAACGCTCCAGACACGAAATCAGGGCCTGAAGGGGGGCGGGGCAAGCTGCCCTTGGAAGACCGGTTTTGGGGGGTGAAAGCCTCCCGCCTGATCGCTGGCATCTGATGGGCGCAGCGGTTTGGCTGATCGGCAAGGTGATAATGCCGCCCGGGCCGCGTGGCTTGTGAATCAGACGTTTGCGGGTGCGTCCGACCCCTTGCGGCGGGTGCTTCTCACTTTGAGCTTCGCCACGGGGGCCCAGGATCTACCCCCCCTTTCCCAACCGGGGTGAGATCAAACTGGACAAGTTTCGCCCGCCGTGAGAGCCTCCCGCTCGAACAGTTATGACCAAAAAATTAACGCGGTTCCCGTCATGGCTGTTGAACGGTCGTTCGAGCTGTTTCAAAGCAAAAAAAATAAAATCCCCATACACAACAAAACACCATGATGGACGAACTCATCACTCCGGAGAACCTCTCCAAGGAACTCCTTAAATCGGTATTGGACGCGGCTCTCCTGGACACCTCCTATGACAGCGAGGGCGACCTCAAGGTCAAGGACCGGGTCAACTGTTTTGTCTTTCCAAACCAGGAGCGAAAAGACCGGGTGCAGCTTCTGGCCCTGTTTGGCTTCAAACCTGAAACCACGGAGTTGCAGCGCCTGCAATGCGCCAACCGGATCAACTCCGAGTACATCATCGTGCGGGCCGTGGTGGGCAAGAACAACACCCTGCGGTTCACGTGGGATCTTCCGATTGCGGGTGGAATCACCCGAAAAGCCTTTGCCCTGGCGGTCAAACGCTTTTGCTCCATTCCGCATGAGGCGATCGCCGATTGCGCGATGGACGCGGTAGCCTGAGGCCGCCGCGCGGCGGGGCGGGCGGGGGCGGTGGGCGGCTGGGAAGGGATGGCCGGACGGGGCTGTTGACAGATTTAGCCAATTTGCTAAATTGGTCCTGTGTATGAGACAACTCGCATTCCGGTTCCAAACGGCCGCCGCCGAGCGCGGACGCTCCGGCCCGCCGGGCAGGGGTTTGCCCCCGGCCGGGGGGCGCCTTTGCCGCGCGGTCGTCGCGCCGCGCCTTCACCGGCAGGCTCTGGTCCCGCTTCAAGGGGTGTAACGATGGCGACCTCCAAACCTACTCCCGCCCAGTTCAAGGCCCAAGCGCAGGTATTCAAGGCGCTGGCGCATCCGGGGCGCCTCCTCATGGTGCATGAGTTGTCCAAAGGCGAGCGGTGTGTGTGCGAGCTGGCCGCGCTGGTGGGCTCGGAAATGCCCACCGTCTCCCGCCACCTTTCGCAGCTCAAGCACGCGGGGATTGTGGATGACGAGAAACGAGGCGCGCAGGTGTTCTACCGGCTGGTCACGCCCTGCGTGATGAATTTTTTTGAGTGCGTGGCCTCCGTGAGCAAGAGCTGAGCGGAGGCGGGGGATTTGCATGAGGACAGATCGGGACGGAGAATGTGCTTGCCAGGAGTTGCACAGTTAGCTAAATACCAAAAAAGCTTGGAGATTCATGGTCATGAACGGCGTGTCTGAAGCAAATGGCGAAGTCTCGAGCTCAAGCCGGGAATTGAAGGTGCTTGGCGCCTTTGTCGCGGTTTTCCTCGCGTTGTTTTTCCTGCCGGTGGGGGTTCCCCGTTTCGACAATGCCATCAAGGAAGGATTGGAGCTGACGAAATGGTATGCACAGGAGCACGTGCTGCTCTGCCTCATTCCGGCGCTGTTCATTGCCGGCGGGATCAGTGTTTTTGTCAACCAAGCCGCGGTGATGCGTTACCTGGGGCCCAAGGCCAATAAAGCGGTGGCGTATGGAGTGGCGTCGGTTTCCGGGACCATCCTGGCGGTCTGTTCCTGCACGGTGCTGCCTTTGTTCGGCGGCATTTGGATGCGAGGAGCGGGTCTGGGGCCGGCGACGGCCTTTCTTTACTCCGGGCCGGCGATCAACGTGCTGGCGATTGTGATGACGGCGAGAATTCTGGGAATCGAGCTGGGCGCGGCACGGGCCATTGGGGCGGTGGTGTTCAGTGTGGCCGTCGGGTTGGCGATGCACTTCGTGTTCCGGCGCGAGGAACAAGCCAAGGCCGAGGCGGCAGCGGAGATGCCCGAAGTCGAAGTCAAGCGCCCGCTCTGGCAAAACGTGGTCTTTTTCGCTTCCATGGTCGGCCTCTTGGTGTTCGCCAATTGGAGCAAACCGGCTCAGTCAACCGGGCTTTGGGCAGCCATTTACCTCTGGAAATGGCCGGTGACGGGTCTGTTTGCCGCGGGGTTGGCGGGCGCCTTGGGGCTGTGGTTTGGATTCAACTGGAGAGAATTGGGGTTGGCGGGCGCCCTGGTGTTGATTTTGAGCCTGGCATTTCCGCGGGAACCGTTGATTCCGTTCGTGGCCGGCTGTGCGGGGCTGGCGGTGTTGTGCGGCCGGCACCCCGGCGAGGGGCGGGAATGGATCGAGGCAAGCTGGACGCTGACGAAGCAGATTTTTCCCTTGTTAATCGCGGGCGTGTTCGTCTCCGGCATTCTGCTGGGGCGTCCGGGACACGAAGGGTTGATTCCCTCGGAGTGGGTCAGCCGGTCGGTGGGCGGCAACTCATTCTTCGCGAACCTGTTCTCCTCGCTGGTGGGAGCCTTCATGTATTTTGCGACGCTGACGGAAGTGCCGATTCTGCAAGGCTTGCTGGGCAGCGGCATGGGCAAAGGCCCGGCGCTGGCGCTGCTGCTGGCGGGCCCGGCGCTTTCGTTGCCGAGCATGTTGGTGCTGCGGAGCATCATGGGCACCAGGAAGGTCGCGGTCTATGTGGCGCTGGTGGTGGTGATGGCGACCCTCAGCGGGCTCATTTATGGGGCGCTTTTCGGATAAACCGTCAACTCACGACATTGAAACAAAAAACAGTCACAGAACCATGAACATCCTCGTTATTGGACCTGGCTGCGCGAAGTGCAAGACCCTGGCGCAATTCACCGAGCAAGCCGTTAAAGAACTCGGCGTTCAGGCCGAAATCAACAAGGTCACTGACCTCAAGCAGATCATGGCCCTCGGCGTGATGATGACGCCGGCGCTGGCCGTGAATGGCACCATCAAGGTCAGCGGGAAGGTGCCGAGCATCCCCGAAATCAAGGCCATTCTGCAGCAGGCCGCCGCCTGAATAAGAAGCTTATGAACGCGAAAACCATCGGTTTCGTGGGCGGCGGGCGGGTCACCCGCATCTTCCTGGAGGGTTGGCGGCGGGCCAAGGCGCTTCCCGCCAACGTTCTGGTGAGCGACTGCAACCCGGACACGCTGACCCAACTCAAAACCCGGTTTCCCGGCGTGCAGACGACCAGCGACAGCCAGGCCGCGGCAGGTCAAGCCATCGTGTTCCTGGCGGTGCATCCGCCGGTGATGGCCGAGGTGGCGACGGCCATCAAGGGCGGGGTGAAGCCCGAGGCCATCGTGGTGTCGCTGGCCCCGAAGTTTACAGTGGCGAAACTTACCGCCTTGTTGGGAGGTTTTTCGCGTCTGGCGCGCGTCATCCCCAACGCGCCGTCGGTTGTGAACTTTGGGTTCAATCCCGTCTGCTTCGGGCGGGCGCTGTCCGCGGCCGACAAGGCGGAACTGACCGCTCTGCTGGCGCCGCTGGGCGAGTGCCCGGAAGTGGCCGAGGACAAGCTCGAAGCCTACGCCGTGCTCACGGCGATGGGCCCGACCTACCTCTGGTTTCAGCTCCAGGCCTTGCGGGAACTGGCGGCGGACTTCGGCCTCGCCGAGGCGGAGATGCTTCCCGCGCTCAAACGCATGGTGTGCGGCAGTGCCCGGACGTTGTTGGAATCGGGTTTGACGCCCGCGGAAGTGATGGACCTGATCCCGGTCAAGCCGCTGGCCGAAATGGAGCCGCCCGTGCTCGAGTTTTACCGGACGCGGCTGCCCGGCCTGTATCAGAAAATCAAACCGTGAGCCCGACCCCCCCCAGTCCTGACCCGGGCGAATTCTGCCCCGCCTGCCGACAGCCCGGCCGGCGCGTTTCGGCCGTGACGGTCGAATCCCTGGTCGTGCCGCAGCGCCTTGCGCAACTGGCTTCGCCGGGCGGCTTCCGGTTCTGTCCGACGCCGCACTGCGACGTGGCCTACTTGCACCCGGGTTCAGGCGAGTTGGTTTCGCAACGCGAGCTGGGGGTGGCCATTTTCCAGAAAGGCAGCGACCCGCGGCGGCTGGTCTGCTACTGCTTCGGGCACACTGTCGAGGCGGTCCAACGCGAAGCGCGCGAGACCGGCTCGTCGAGCATCCTGGAACAGATTCGCGGCAAGTGCGCGCAAGGGTTGAACGCCTGCGAGCGCACCAATCCGCAAGGCGCCTGCTGCCTGGGCAATGTTCAGCGACTCGTTCGCGAAACCCAAACCCGCCCCGCTCCAGAACCAACCGGACGCTGCTGCTGCGGCGGCGACGGCGGCAACGGTGGCTGAGCTTATGAATCCTGCCGCCTGCTCCCTGCCGGTTTGTCCGCAGCGATGGTCGCTTAGACAACGTCACACGTTGCGAGGGCCTCGGCAAGGCTCTCCTCCCAGGCAGGGCCCTTGCGCCGCAAGCGCCGCGGCCTGGGCTCAGGTCGCCCCGGACAACTGTATCGTAACCCGGTCGAATTCAATTGTATGAAAACCTCTGTCAAAATCCTCATCGTCATCGCCCTGGCCGCGTGTGTGGCTGGAGCGGTGGCTCTCAAGCAAAGCAAGGCGCCGAGCCCGGAGCCGCCGGCTGTGACCGCGGCCGTGGCCAGCGAATCCTCCGCCGGACCGCTGGATGGAACCCCGCCCGGCTCGACCGCCACCGCGGCGCGGCCTGTGGCGGCTAAGCTGCCGCGTCTGCTGGACTTGGGGGCGGGCAAGTGCATACCCTGCAAAATGATGAAGCCGATCCTGGACGACCTGAAGGCGAATTATGCCGACCGCTTCACCACCGAGTTCATTGATGTCTGGGAAAACCCGGACGCGGGCCGGAAATACGGCATTGAAATGATTCCCACCCAAATTTTCTACGATGCCGAAGGCAAGGAACTTTTCCGGCATGTCGGATTCTTCGGCAAGGAGGACATCCTGGCCAAGTGGAAGGACCTGGGGGTGGATGTTGCCGGCCGATTGCCCGCGGCGGCCAACTGACGCTCGGACCTCAAGCCGGCTCCGGCCCGAAACACAATCCGGTACAACCAAACCCTCCAACCCGTCATGAAAACGCAGCTCCACTTTACCCCGTATTCCCAGCTTGGCCCCCGCCTGCTTTTCCTGTTTTTGGGCGCGGTTTTGGCGGCCGCCATGGGTTCGGTCCGCGCCGCCGTCCCGAGCCCGACACCTGGGCGCGCGGTCAAGATATGTCCACCATACCCGTTGAAGGACGAGCACGGCGGTGTCATTAACCCGGCCAAAGGCCTCAACGCCACTGCCCCTTACTCGCCTCGGCAGACGTGCGGGGCGGCCGGCTGTCATAACTATGACAAAATCACGGAGGGCTACCATTTCACCCAGGGCAAGAGCGAAGCCGTGCCGGCCGACATGGCGGCGCGCTATCAGTGGGTGACTTCGCCCGGCAATTACGGCGGCACCTGGTGTTCACCCGCCCCCCTCTACCGCTATCTTGCGCCGAAAACCAATGCCTCGGCCGTGACCATTGACATGACCTCGGCTTCATTCATCACCGCCGGTTGCGGCAGTTGCCATCCCGGGGGTGGGCCGCTGGAGTTTGACCGCCACGGCAAGCGTTACGACGTGTGGATGCGGGACCCCGCCAGCGGATTGACCCCCGGTGGCGACAATGGCTTCGACGGCGACTATTACAAGACGCGCTGGACCGACTCGGGCGTGGTCGAGGCGGATTGCCTCCTCTGTCATTTGCCGGAATATGACATCAAGAAACGCAACGACCAGCTAGCCCGGCTGAACTTCCGTTGGGCCGCGACCGAGGGGGCGGGCTTCGGCAAGGTCACCGGCAGCGTGGCCAGCAATCAAACCCCGCAGGTGACCTACGACCTGAGCCGGTTTGACGCCCAGGGCAACGTCAAGGTGCGGGTCGCGGCTCAGCCGCGCAACGAGACCTGCCTGGGTTGCCACGCCCAGCCGGGCTGGAAAAAACGCGGTGCGGACTATCGCGCGCGCACGGACGTTCATTTTCGGGCCGGACTGCGTTGCGTGGATTGCCACTCCGCCGGCAGCAATGCCGACGATCCCCGCATTCACGGCCACGAGGTGCATCAATTCGGCAAGGGGGACGACCCGGGCGGCCGGGTGCGCGACGACCTGGACAACACCGTGCGCGATTGCACCACGTGCCATACGAGCGGCCGGTTCGGCGCGCCGGTGGCCACCCACGAATGGCTTCCGCCGCTGCACCTGGAGCGGATTGCCTGTCAGACCTGCCACACCCCGGAAAAAAAGGTCATGCCCATTCAGGTGCAGGCCAGTGATGTGTTCAATCGGGACGCGTGGATTGATCCCGGCGGCAAACAACTGTGGACCTTCTACGGCGTGGACGGCGCCTACCGCAACCACTATGGCCTCCTCAAGGTCATGGGTTACGACGACAAACCGACGGAGGTCTTCCGCCCGGTCCTCGCGAAGTACAAAGGCAAAATCCACCCCGTCAACCGCGTTCACTCGACCTGGCCCGGCATTGAGACGCCCGGCCAGCCGGGCCTCATGCAGCCGCGTCCACCGGACATCCACAAAATGTGGAAAACACACCTGGACGATCCCAATCAGTATCCGGAACTGGCCCGGATCCGGGATGACGATGGAGACGGAATCATCGAAATCAACCGCTCGGAGGAAGTGGATGCCTTGATTGGGGCGGTCACGCGGCACCTTGCTTCGCTCCATTACGATCTTGACGGCAAACGGGTGGTCTGGGTCTCCAACGACCGGGTCTATCGCTCGGGCACGGACTACCGAACGCTGGACAAGGCTGAATGGGAGGCTTCGCCTTACGCCAACGTACACAAATACAACCACGACATCGCGCCGGCCCGGGCCGCGCTCGGCTCGGGTGGCTGCACCGACTGCCACTCGTCGAAGTCGGAGTTTTTTGATCGTGCCGTCCTGCTTACCGCCTTCTCACCCGAGGACGGCGGTCCGCGCTGGACGCCCAACTCGACCATCCTTGGCTACTCACCCGCTGCCGTTCGGGTCGGGGCCTTCCGCGAGCAAACCCTCAAGCCCGTGCTGTACGCGCTGCTGGCGTTGCTGGGCGGTTTGCTGGTCATCCTTGGGCTGCGCGGCGTGGCGGTGCGTCACCAGATTCTGTCGCCCTCGGCGGCGGTCGGTTGGTCCTGGCTGGCTCTCGCCGGCTTGGTCCTGGGGGGCGCGGTGGTCACCCGTTCCCCCGAACTGGCGGAATACATGACGGCCCGCCGGTTCACGCTTGACGCGGCGCACTTCTGGATTGGCGTGGGTGTGCTGCTCGTCGGTTTGGTGCTCGCGTTGCAGCGTCCCGTCAACGGAAAGGCGGTGGCCACGCCGACGGTTCTAGGCAAGGCCTTGTGGACGCTGCTGGTCTTGACCGGGATTTGCGGCGCGCTGGTGCTTCTCAAGCCCGGTTGGCTGGCGGACGTGACGCGCTGGGCTTACACCGGGTTTGACCTTGGCCTCGCTCTGCTCGCGCTGGTGTCCGTCATCACGCTGGTCCTGCGGCTCGGCAAACCCGCTGCCCCGGAGGTCAGCCTGGGACAAACCAAGCCAGCAACGGCGTGAACGGCCGGTGTGACAACACAACGGGCCGAATGCCATCGGAGTGGACTGCAAGAGCGCCGCACGCGTGGCGTTCGCCCGGCACGGACACGGCGCGGCTGAGCCCCTGCGGCGGGGTGGCGGTCTGCTCAACGCCGGTCTGCGTCCTGACCGCGCTGGCTTAGCTGGGCCTGCCAGTAGTTGGGGCTGACGCCCCACAGTCCGCTCTGCCGTCACAGGCCCCCCCACCGCCGTCTGCCAAACCGTGGTATTCACCGTTCAAAGACATCGAGGCCGGTCCGGGCAAATTGGACGTCGGCCTGAATGTCCGCACGCGCTACGAATACCTCGACAACTTCAACATCCTGCACTACGGCACGGGCGCGGACGATGACGTGCTCCTGTTTCGAACGCGCCTGAGTGCGGACTATCGCTTCACCGAACAGGCGCACACCTTCATCGAGTTCCAGGACGCGCGCTATGGGTTGAGCGACCTTGCTCTGTCCGACTTCGGCCGGTCCAGTTCCTATTACGACGAGTTCGATCTGCGGCAGGCGTATCTCGAATGGCAGCACATCGGCGAATCGCCGGTTGGAGTAAAGCTGGGGCGCCAGATTCTGCTCTACGGCGACCGCCGCGTGTTCGCCCCGGCGGAGTGGGGCAACGTGGGCAATTACTGGTGGGACAGCGCCAAGCTCTACTACGACACAGACACGGTCCAGGTGGACGCGCTCTACGCCCAGCGCGTGCTGAGTGAACCGGAGGACTGGAACTTCGATCACTGGCCCTATCACGTGGGCGCGGTCTATGTCCGCGTCAAGCGACTGCCGGTCACGCTGGAGGCCTTCTACGTGGGCAAACACGACTGGTCCGGCAACGTGCGCGGCGAGAGTGGCACGGGCAACGAGACGCGACATACCTTCGGCTTGTTCTCCGAGCGGCCCGCTGGTCGAGGCTGGGACTACGGACTTTTTGCGGCGGGCCAGCTTGGCGAATCTGGCCGGGATGACATCCAGGCCTTTGCCGTCATCGCCCGGGGTGGTTACACGTTCAAACCGTCCTGGAAACCGCGCGTCGGCTTTGAGTTCAACTACGCCAGCGGTGATCGTGATCCCAACGACGGCACCGCCGGCACGTTCGACGGCATCTTCGGCGCGATGGACATTCCCTACGGCTGGATGAACGTGGTGAGTTGGAAGAACCTGGAGGACTACGCGCTGAACTTCAGCGTCCAGCCGGCAAAACCCTTGAAGCTGGGCGTGGACTATCACTACTTCCGGCTCTCGCAGTCACGCGACGCCTGGTATTGGGTTAACGGCAAGGCGGAGCGTCGTGACCCGACGGGCCAGGCCGGCCAGGGCCTCGGCCACGAAGTGGATGTCATTGCGCGCTGGCAGGCGAGCAAAGAGCTGGAATTCCTCTTTGGGTATGCCCGATTCTTCGCGGGTGAGTTTGTTCGCAACACTCCGGGCAACGACAGCGACGCGAACTGGGCATTCGTGCAAATGACCTTCGGTTTTTGAAGACGATGAAGGCGCGGATGGAAATCGTTCTGGTGATCGCCTTTCTGGTGGCTGTTGGGGTGTGGTCTTCGGCGCAACGCAAAGCGCGCTCCGGTCGCGCCAGCAATGGCGGGGCGTGCTGCCCGCTCATCGCCTCGCTGGATGGGAAGCCGGTGACCGCTGGCACAAATCAAGTCGTCCCCCACGCCGCACCCGAACCAATCCTCGCCTATTACTTTCACGGCACGGTTCGCTGTGAAACCTGTTTGTTGGTCGAGAGGCTCGCAAAGATGGTGATCGAGCAGCAATTCAGTGCCGAACTCGCCACGAACCGATTGTTCTTTTTATCGGTGAACTACGACCTGCCGGAGAACAGGCATTTTCTGACTGATTACCACCTCCCCTGTCCGTCGCTGGTGCTGGTCCGGCAGCGGGACGGCCGGCAGGAAGACTGGAAGCTGCTCGCCGAGACGTGGCAACTGGTCCATGATCCGATCAGGCTCAACGCGTATGTGGAAACCGAAGTGCGAAGCTTCCTGAACGTAACAAAGCAGCCGGCTGGCGCCAATGCCACCGGCCTGGCTCCGGCGTTGGACCGCCAGTGACCCATGGGAAACTTGTTTGCCAGGCCAAGCCACATTGCCAAAGGCGCCCCAGCCATCGGCCGTTTGCTGTCGGCTGTTCTTTTTACTCGTTCTGGTGCCCCGCCTTCACACCCGGCGCGCCGGGGGGGGCTGCTCCGCCGCGCCGGATTCAACACCCCAGCCCAAGTAACACGCTCTCTGATAATGAAAATGAATGCAATCAACTCCCAAACGCAATGCACCTGTCAAGCCGCCCCCAAGCTCATCTTCCCTTGCTCCGGCGCTTCCGATGTCGGCGCGCTGGCCGACCGTGTTGCCCGACAAATGACCCAGGAGCAGATCGGGAAGATGTATTGTCTGGCCGGCATTGGCGGTCGCGTGGGGGCCATTCTGGAAACCACCCGGGCCGCGGCAAGCATCCTGGTGATAGATGGCTGTGCGCAGGAATGCGCCCGCAAGACGCTTGAACAGGCCGGGTTGACCAACTTCCTGCACCTGCAGTTCGCCAAACTGGGATACGTGAAAGGTTCCAGCCCGGCCACCGGAGACAACATCCGCCGGGCCGTCCTCAAAGGCGCCGAACTCCTTGAATCACCGCCGGAAACAAAGATTTAGAACCGCGCCAGCATGGAACAACTTTTCACCCACCTCAGCCACGCCGTCGAAGCCACGCCGTTGATTGCCCTGGGGGCGTCGGTGGTTTGGGGCATCCTGAGCATTGTCCTGAGCCCCTGTCATCTGGCCAGCATCCCGCTCATTGTCGGCTTCATCAGTGAGCAGGGGCAAGTGACCGCCAAACGGGCCTTTTGGACTTCCACCCTGTTTTCGGTGGGCATCCTCATCACCATCGCTGCCATCGGCGCCATCACGGCGGCGGCGGGCCGGATGATGGGCGACGTGGGGCGTTACGGGAATTACTTCGTCGCCCTCATTTTCTTCGTGGTGGGATTGCATCTGGTGGGGGTGATTCCGCTGAACTTCTCCGGGGCCGGGCCGGTGGAGATGAAACGCAAGGGCCTGCTGCCGGCGTTCATTCTCGGCCTGGTGTTCGGCATTGCCCTCGGCCCCTGCACCTTTGCCTACATGGCCCCAATGCTGGCGGTGACGTTCAAGCTGGGTGGCGAAGCGCCGTGGTATGCGGCCGGCCTGCTGTTGGCCTACGGCGCGGGCCATTGCGGGGTGATTGTCGCCGCGGGCACGTCCACGGAACTGGTTGAACGCTGGCTGAAGTGGAATGAGCAATCGAAAGGCCTGGCCGTGCTCAAGATCGTCTGCGGCATTCTCGTGATGCTCGGCGGCGTCTGGTTGATCTATACCGCACCATGAGCCCAACGCAACATCGCTCCCTCGCTGGCGCCTCGGCAGTCCTGGTCCTGGCTTTTGTGCTGGGAAGCAGCACGCTCCGCGCGGAAACCACCAACGCGCTGACGCTCACCGATTGTTTGCGCGAAAGTCTTTCGGCCAATCACACGCTGCTGGCGCGCTCGGCCGAAAGCGACGCCGCCAGCGCGCGGGCCAAGGGCAGTCTGGCCGCGCGTTGGCCGAGACTGTTCGCCACCGGCAGCGCGCAACACACCAGCGATCCGTACCGCCTGCAAGCCGCCACCGAAAACAACCAGCCCGGCATCTTCACGCGGGATACGTGGCAGGCGACCGCGGGTATCGCGCTTCCCCTTTACGCGGGTGGGCGGCTTGCCGCCGAACAAAACGCTTCGCGATTGCTGGCGGAGGCCGCCTCAGGAGACGTGGCCTTTGCCCGTCAGGCCCTGGCCGTGCGGGTGGTGACCCTCTACCAGGACGCGCTCGCGTTGCGTGCCGTCATCCGTTCACTCGATCAATCCCGCGCCACGCTCCTCGCGCAGGTCGAACGGATTGACGCGCTGCTCCGGCAACAAAAAGCCGCCGAAGTGGACCGGCTGCGCGTCACGGTTCGTCTCGCGCGCGTGGAGCAGAGCGCCATCGAGGCGCGCAACCGGCTCGAAATCGTCCAGGCCACGCTCGCGGTGCTCATGGGGCGCGAACCGTCCGCCGCATGGGAACTCGCCGACAACTTGAGCCCGCCGCCCGCGGCAGCGGTTGACCTGGTCCCCAGCCGTGACCTGCGCGCGGACGAGGTTGCCGCCCAGTCCCGCGCTGCTTCCGCCGCGCAACAGGTGCGCGCCGCGCGTTCCGGTTATTGGCCCGCGGTGGAGGGGGTTGCCACGTACGGTCCGCGCGCCGATTTCCACAGCGGCGAGGATTACGATATGGGGTTCGCCGGCGTCGCCCTGACGTGGAACATCTGGGATTTCGGTCGCACCAAATCCCGCGTGAGCGAAGCTCGCGCGAACCAGCGTGCCCGCGAGGAAGCCGTCGCTGAAACGACGTTGCAGCGCCGGCTTGAGCTCGCCAACGCCGAGGCGGGTGTTCGCGCCGCCGCTGCGCGCATTGAAGCCTCGCGGCTGGCGGTTGAGCAGGCGCAGGAAAGTCTGCGCATCGAACAACGCAAGTATGAACTCGGGCAGGGCACGATCACCGATGTCCTCGACGCGCAGTCCGCGACGGTCGAATCCGAATCACTTCGCGCCCGGGCGTTGGCGGATCACGCCATTTCGCTGGCTGCCCGCGATTTTGCGGCGGGCCATGTCTTCACCCGCGCCGCTGCGTTGCCGGCGCTTCGCGCCGACCCCGTTGCCGGCGCGGCCAACAATTCGCCTGCCAAGCCATGAAAACGTTCCGCCTCATTCAACTTATCGGACTCCCGGCAGTCGCCACGCTGGTGCTCGCGCTCAGCCTCAGTGGTTGCGGCAAAGGCGCTCCCGATAAACCCACTCCACCGCCTGTCGCGGTGACCTTCGAGACCGTGACGAATCGCCTCTTTGTGCGCCTGCTCACCGTCACGGGCACAATCGAGCCGACGACCGTCGCCGGGTTGGCGTCGCCCGCGGAAGGGCCGGTGCTCGGCTGTCGCGTGCGCGAGGGCGACCGGGTCACGGCAGGCCAGGAACTGTTGCGCATCGGACGGCAACTTTCGGCGGCGGCGGCGCAGGCGGCGGCCCGCGAGGAATTGCGCCGGCAGGAACAGGAATTCCGCCGCATCGAGGCGCTGGTCAAAGAGAAGGCCATTGCGGGCGATCAACTCGATACCGCCCGCGCCGCGTTGGAACGCGCCCGCGCGGCGCTCGCCCAGGCCGAACAGGCTGCTGACGATTACTCCATCCGCGCGCCGTGGGCCGGCGTGGTGTCGCGCGTGCGTGTGGCCGATGGCAACTACGTCGCGCCGCGCACGCCGCTCGTGGACCTTTATGATCCCGCCAGTCTGGTGCTGCGCTTCGCCGTGCCGGAAGACCACGCTTTCGCCCTGGCGGTGGGCGGTCGCGTGCAAGTGACATTCGACGCGTTGCCGGGCCGCGCGTTCACCCTGGAAATCATCCGCGCCTATCCGGAATTGGATCGCCGTCTGCGCACGCGCTCGTTCGAAGCGGCGCTGCCGAAGGAAGCCACCTTTTCGCCCGGCATGTTTGCCCGCATCCGCGCCGTGTTGGATGAACAAAAAGCGGTGTTGACTGTGCCGGTGGAAGCCGTGCTTGGCGACGGGGTGAAGCCATTCGTTTTTGTGCTGTCCGACGACAAGGCCGCACGTCGTCCGGTCGAAACCGGGTTCGAGCAGGATGGCCGGGTGTGGATTCGCACGGGACTGAAGGCCGGTGAGCGCGTGATCATCGGCGGCATTGAGCGTGTGAAAGACGGCGCAACCGTGCGCCTCGAAAGCGACAAGCCCGCAGCGAAAGAGGGGAAAGGCCATTAACCCGTTTTGGCCGGTGGAGGCGATTCCTCAAGCCCAAAGGGTCACACGTCAATAAAATCCCTCAACTCGTCCTGAATCCATTCGACGCGACGTGGACCGAGGGGGGAATCCATCAGGTCTTTGTAAACGCAACAATATGCTTTGTGACGGCGGCCTTCGACGTCGAGATAAATGACTCGAAAAGGAGTCCTCCACCATCCAGTGGCCCAGTAGGCAAGCGGACGCCACCAGATGTGAAGCGGCTGACAACCGCGTTCATGCAAATCCCGCTTTACCGCCTCGCGTCGGAACATTGCGTTCAGAAACAGAAGGAGAAAGACGATGCCAGCCACCGCCGCCAGAGAGAAATAAACTTGCGCGTCTGCACTCATTCGTCGTGATGCACTATCTGCCCCAGGCTTCCGGATGCGGCTGGTTGTCGTAATTCCAGCGGCTGGCGGCAGCATCGCTGAACTCCACCCATTCCGTCCAGCGCGCCCATTCCACGTGGCCGTCGAGAAAGACCATGTTCGCGCCGTCGCTGTGGACGTTTCCAACGACAGGAGGGCGAACGGGTTGCAGCCGGGTGTAGGTAAAGGTGAACGTCCCCCAACCCTGCCCCTTCCACCAACCGTCAAGCGGACGGTTCGTTGTCGCGGCAGTGTCATCCCCGATGGCGATCATGTTCACGGGCGACACGATTTCACTGGGTTTGCGGCTCAAGACGTCCGGCACGATTTGGCTCGTTCCAAGTCCCAAGCCGCCCGCGGCTGCGCCGTTTTGATTGATTGCGTAAGAGAAGGGCCGGATGCCCTGGATGTTCGTTGGAAAGTTGTAGCCCAACGTGGAGGGGTCTGTGGTCCAGCGGAAGAAATCCGGGTGACTGGGACAATTGAATACGCCGGCGCTGTTTCCGACGAGAGGCAGTAATGCCGCGTTCCACAGACTGACGAATGTGCCAAGTCGAGCGCTCTTGGAGCATGGCGGATAGCGCCCGTGCTCGTCTCCATACATCGCGAGCGCGACACCAAGTTGCCGCAAATCGCTTTGGCAATACGTCCGCTTCGCCTTTTGCCTGGCCTGATTGAGCGCGGGGAGGAGCAAGGCTGCCAGAATTGCGATGATCGCAATGACCACCAGCAATTCGACCAGCGTGAAAGCTCGGTTGTGTGCATCCATTTTCACGACACTGCAAGTCTGAGTTTGTGGGCTTGATGCCACAAGGCAAAGGCCGCGCCCAAACTTCCCCACCGAACAACGGCGCGCAGCAGGCGCAATGGCCATTTGCGATCCTCGTCCGGCGGCCGCGCGCAAGACAGATAGCCGAACATGGCCAGCGAAATATAACCCAGGCCAGCCATGACCGCCGCCATTCCCTCCACTGGCGCAAGGAAGAAGGTGCGCAGCATCTCCTTGCTGTTCGGCTCAGTCAGATGCCCCCAATTCCGGTGGTTTTGAACGTCGGGAAAGAAAAAACGGAATACCTCATCCGCGATCCGTTGGGCGACGGCTAGAGCTTGGGGCAGCTTTCCTTCTGCGGCAGCGAAACCACGCGATCAGGATATTGAAGGCGGCGCGATAGACAGCGTCAACTACGGCCCACCCCGATACCACCACTCGCCATGAGGTTGGTTATCGTAGTGCCAGCGGCGGGCGGCTTGCGGCGTCAATTCAATCCACTTGGCTTGCTTTTGCCACTCAACGTGACCGTCGCAGAAGACAATGTTCGCTCCTTTCTTGTGAACTTCACCCGGAGGAAAGTCTGGGGGCGAGTTTAGACGCGGGCGCATTAAGCTGATCATCCCATCACCGAGACCGTTGCCGTCGCTGTCTCCGATTGCGATCATGTCAGCAGGGTTGGCAACCTGTGTTGCGGAGAGGCCATCATAGGCCTTCGGACTCAACCCAAAGCCGCCGTCCGTGAAAAAACCTCCACGCGCTTGCTTAAGGTTCAGGCCGTTGTAGCCGTAGCTCCAAGGGGCATCCGACGCGCGGAGGTTGAATGGAAATTCATACCCTTGGGGCGTGCGATTAGTTGGCCAGTCAAACTCGAATCCGCGCGCTGGACAACGGAAGATGCTTTTGCTGTCGGAAAGATGAGTAAGTAAGTTGCCTGGCCACCCATAGGTGTCGATGACACCGGGTGGCGATCCCGGGCTGGGCGCAACATTCGTTGGTCGGTATCCATGCGGGGGATAGTAACCGTGGGCTTGGGTGTAGAGGCTCAACGCGATTCCAAACTGACGCAAATTGCTCTTGCAAGCTGTGGACACTGCCGCCGCCTTCGCCCCGGCCAGACTCGGCAAGAGAAGCGCAGCAAGAATCGCAATGATGGCAATGACGACCAGCAATTCAACCAGCGTGAAGCCTGCTTGCGGATCGGATTTAGTTCTGCACGGGTTCATTGCTCCAAAAAGGCAGCTTGTTCGTTTCAAGTTCATCCGCGATGCGGCCAGGTCAAGCCATAGATGAACAGGCCGACACCGCCGGCTGCCACCAGCCATTTCAAAATTGGAATGCGCTCATAGGGCACGAAGCCGAACGCATGGGCAACGACAGCCATGCCCAAGGCAAGAAAACCCGTGCTGATAACCACGTCCGGGTCTTTCATCCGTCCGGTGATGCGGTTCACTTCCCACGGGTGTTTGATGGTGTAGATGCCGTAGGCCGCGAAGAACAATGGCAGCAAAATACCCAGTCCCCAGGTTTTTGCGCGGTCATCAACGTCACTGCTCATTCCTGCTACGAACTCGCCCAAAGGGTCGCGGTAGCGGAAAGTGACGCGGGTGGTGACGAGCCCGATCAAGGCGCTGCCAGCGAGTGCTGCCACAAAAATCCAGCCCACCCAGCCGGGATGCCCAAGTTGATCCCAGAACGAACGTGGTTGCCGACGCCCGGGCCAGAAAACCAGTGGAACAAGCAGGACGCACAGACCAAAGCCAACCACCAGCCCCACAAAGAAACGGGCACAGGCGTGCTCCGCCGTCTCCCGCCAGTTGATCGGCAGCAGGGAATTGCGCCGTCCGAGCAGCCGACTGACAAGGCTGCTCAACACTGCGATGATGGCGAAAGGCGGGCGCATTCAGGATCAACATGACAGTGGGGGAAGAACCGTATCATTTGGGAGGCACTCCGCTAATCCAACGATTACGGTGCGGTTCGTTGTCATTGTTCCAGCGGCGTGCTGCGGTTTCATTGAACTCGACCCACTTGCTTTGCTTTTGCCATTCCACATGTCCGTCGCAAAAAACAATGTTTGCCCCGCTCTTATGTCTCGTGCCCGGTGGCCGGACAACGGACGTCAAATACCTGTGAAAGCTGATTTCGCCACGCCCATCGCTATCCCCAATAGCAATCATATCCGCTGGTTTGATGACTCGTGAGACGGGGATTGCAGTGGACGGATCAATGCCCAATCCAAGTCCGCCCACCGCTGCAACGCCCCAGCCATTGTAGCCGTAGCTAATTGAAACATCTTTGTCGATGTTGAGGGGAAACGCATAGCCAAGCCGGGACGAATTGGTTGGCCAGGCGAACTCGGGCGGAGCGGCAGGGCATTTGAAAACTGCGGTGCTTCCGGAGACATGAGGCAGTAATTGTGCAGGCCAGCCGTAGGTTACAAAAGGGCTGACTGCCAAATCCAGATGTTCCGACGCTGGATAATAGCCCGCTTCGGCCGCGTAGAGATTAACAGCTATGCCGAGTTGCCGCAGATTACTCTTGCAGGCGGCTGATTTGGCGGAATCTTTGCCGCGTGACAGTGCGGGCAGCAACAACGCCGCCAAGATTGCCACGATGGCAATGACCACAAGCAGTTCAATCAACGTAAATGCACGAGATGTTTTCATGTTCGCAATGGCAGCTACACGAACCGCCTTAACAACACCCACACGCCGATCACGCCCGTCCCAACCGCGAGAACCCAGCCAAGCAATTTAAAGCCAGCCCGCCCTGTCTTCAAAGCGCAGAACTGGCCCAAAGCCCAAAACCCAACGCCGATGAATACCCAACCCCAGCCGACCGCATCGTCACCATACGAAACGCCTTTTGTAAGGCCCTTGTAACGGCCAATGTGACCAAGCCGTTTGTGCAGAATTCCGTCAGCTCCGTAAGCGATGATCAAAATGCCAGGCGCAAGAGTTAGCAGCCAAAGGATAGAACCCCCCATAAACCTGAGCATTCGGCAAATAACGCGCTTTGGCCTGTCATTCCCGCCGAAGGCGATTGAATCGTCACCAGGGGGTTGGAATTTTGACTGTCGCGTTTTCATGGCGTATGGGCGGGGCGGCCTCGCGCCGCCCCGCCTCGTTTGTGTTGCTACCAACACTGGCTGTCGTAACCATCAAATTCCGAAAGTTGGAGAGTGCGTGCCACCAAATTGGCCAGAGGTAAGCTGTTTGCACGGGTGCTGGGAACGCATTGTCCGTCAGCATGGACCACATCACAGCCAAATCCAGTGCCGTTTCATTGTTGTTGTCGCAGCGTTTATGCATGTTGGTGAGTCGAAACGGGCCGGGCACTACTTTCCTCCACTGATCCATAAACTGCGATGGGGCTGGTTGTCATTGTTCCAGCGGCGAGCCACGGCCTCGTTAAGCTCCACCCACTTCGCCTGTTTTTGCCATTCTACATGGCCATCGCAAAAGACTACGTTTGCTCCGCTATTGTGGCGCGTGCCCGGAGGATTTATTGTGTAGATTGCGAACTTACGAAAGCTGATCTCGCCATCAGAACTCCGATCGCCATTACTGTCTCCAATCGCGATCATGTCCGTCGGGTTCACCACTTTGGCCACAGGCAGTGCCACAGATGGCTCATGCCCCAGTCCCAAACCGCCGACCGACGATACCCCCATGCCGTTGTAGCCATAACTGAATGGAACTGTCCAATCCACGTTGTAGGGAAAATCAAAGCCATGTGTGGATCGGTTTGTTGGCCAGGCAAAATCAGCGGCGGTCGATGGGCATTTGAAGACCGCCGTGCTGCCTGAAGCCTGCGTCAAAAGTTGAGCGGGCTGAGGTGCTCCCCATTTGTCCGACCAATGGAAGCGGTTTTTAGACTAAGGTTTTGACCGTATTCTCTTTCCCCGTTTTGAACCGAAAGGGGCTGGGGGCACACAGGCCATGGCCAGTCCCCTCCCGGCTCGTTGCAGGGGTGCTCGTTAATACCTCCCAGGGCGTCCGATAGTCAAGCCCCTGATGCGGCCGCTCCCGGTTGTAAAACCGGAAGTAGCC
>Ga0116147_1001144_pt1 | contig 29648 bp, 20 predicted proteins | sample AD_JPNHG3_MetaG_FD_89749 | JGI IMG/M metagenome (GOLD analysis project Ga0116147, IMG submission 89749) | Active sludge microbial communities of municipal wastewater-treating anaerobic digesters from Japan - AD_JPNHG3_MetaG | ecosystem: Engineered > Bioreactor > Anaerobic > Digestate | place...
GCAGTCAGATTTAGTAATAAATCAGATTGTAACCAGCAAGGTTGAAACAGAAATACAACAGAAATCTTATTTATAGATTTTTATAGCTATTTATAGGATTTTATAGGTTTGTAGGAACGGAAATCATATACCCATCATAATTTTCCGTAGAATTTTCAAAGAGACATACAACACAATGAAAAAAAACACTTTTTTATCTTATATACAAAATGGTGTTGCTATTTTAAGTGCTGGTTTGATAGGAATGAAACAACGACCTATTGAAGATCAAGGTGAAACACATTATCGACGTACAGCATCTCATTTTTACTACTTAACAAACATCACAGAATCAAATACCATCGCCATCTACACTACAGTCCATGATAAACATCAATTAGTCTTATTTTGGGATGAAGCTACAGATAATGAAAAAACTTGGACAGGCAATCGAATGACAAAAGAGCAAATTCAAGAATGTGCTCAAGCAGATATTGTGTACCCATTAAATGAATTTCCCAATAAATTAACGGAATATTTAGAACATGCTACTATATTATATTATACCCTCTACTTAGATCCTAAGCTAGATGAAATTGTTCTTTCTCAACGAGAAAAGCTTTTGCGAAAAGATAGTTTTTCCTATCATAAACAATATCCAAGTCAATTGCATGATCTAGAAGAAATTATAGCAAATATGAGATTGTATAAACAGCCTGAAGAAATAAAAAACATTAAAAAAGCAATACAAATTACGAAAAAGGCATTAGAATATACAATTGCACGAATACAGCCAGGACAATATGAATTTATGATTGAAGCACAATTGCACTATCAATATAGATACCAAGGTGCTCGTGGACCAGCCTTTCCCACGATTGTTGCGACGGGAAGCAATGCCACTGTTCTTCATTATACAAATAATACATCACTTTTGAAAAAAAATCAACTTTTACTCATAGACACAGGGGCAGAATACAATTATTACTGTGCAGACATTACAAGAACAATTCCTATTTCTGGGAAATTTACAGAACCTCAACAAGAACTCTATGATTTAGTTTTAAAAATGCAACAATGCGCTATTGCTGAAATACAGCCCAACCGTCCTATTCATTCCTTTCATCAAGCAGCGATTCGAGTGTTATCAAAATTTCTTAGCCAAAAAAAAATATTGCAACAAACTCCTGAAGAAATTATCCAAAAAAAATTATACTTTCCCTTTTATCCTCATGGAACAGGTCATTGGTTAGGTTTAGATGTTCATGATGCTGGAAAATATTTTCATAAAGAAAAACCTATTTCTTTACAGCCAGGAATGGTTCTCACTGTAGAACCTGGAATTTATTTTTCTCCTAGACTTCCTAATATTCCTAAGCAATATAAAGGAATTGGGATTCGAATTGAAGATAATATTTTAGTGACAGAAACAGGAAATATAAATCTTTCCAAATCTATTCGTAAATAAGTATTCTAAAATAAGGCAAGACAAATGAACCTATGGACAACAATTACTAGCACATTTAAAAGTAAAGAAAAACAAACTTTGCCAGTATATATTCCTCCACATGACCCTCTACAAATCCAAGATAAATTTAGTGATATTATTTCTAAAAAAGATTTTGAAGAATATCAAGATTATAAACTTCTGTTAAAATTAGGAAAAGGCTCAGTGGGTACTGTATATAAAGCAGTCCATCTTCAGAGTAAACAAGAAGTTGCCATGAAACTTATTCCTACTAGAAATATGAAAAATGAAAAATCACTTAGTCGCTTCCGCCAAGAAATTGAAGTTCATAGAAAGCTCAAAATTCCTTCTATAATACAACTGTATGGCATTGGTCCACATCCTAGAGGTGTATTTGTTGTAATGGAATACATCCAAGGACAAACTTTGGAACAATACGTAGAAACAAAAGGAAAACTTTATGTACTAGAAGCATTAGAATTTACAAAGCAAATTCTACAAGCTATGTTATATGCCCATCGTAGAGACATTATTCATAGAGATTTGAAGCCTGCCAATATTTTTATAGATGATAGTACACAAAATATTAAAATTGGTGATTTTGGTCTTGCAAAATTTATCAACAAGCAAAATAGAGAAATATCTTCTACAGGAGAAATTCTGGGAACTCCAGCATTTATGTCACCTGAACAAATCTATTCTAATAAAAAAGTCGGAGTCACTGCAGATTTATATTCTATTGGATGCATTTTATATTATATGTTGATGGGAAAACGTCCTTACCATGATTTGCGTACCTTAAATGAATTAGGAAAAAGAAAACTTCAAACACCGCCCAAATTAAGCAATATTCTTGGCACAAAACAAACAGAAGAACTACAAAAAATTATAGATCGTTCCATGGTTTCTAAATTATCAAAACGATATGCATCTGCCACTGATTTTTTGCGAGAATTGTTTTATGCAACAAGAAAAATTGAAAAAACTATATTAGAAGAAGAAAAACAACAAAAAAAGAATAAAATTTTACGAATCGACTCTTTCAAAGTTTTCAACAAAAAAGATTCCATGGAAGAAACATTTACATCCTCTCAAAATTGTCTTGCTGTAGAACCTGAAGATTATATGCTTGTCTCATTCCAAGAAGAACTCATGACATTTTTAAGTACACCTTCTGCATTGTGTTCTATTGTACAAGCAAGTCATGGCGTTTCTGAGGAAGAATTACTTCAAAACACAATGATTGTGACTCCTACTAGAACATCTCTCAAAGACATTGAAGAACTTATAGAAAAGAGCAGAGCACAAAAAGATATTCTCACAACTATCTCTAGCCTTATGAGAAGTGGATTACCAAGAAATCAACATCTTCTTTTAATGGATCTTCGTAATTCCTTACTCATTCGTGGAAAAATGTTTTTGCAAGAGGATAATATCAATAATATTTTACAAAAAGGTTCCAGACGAATCTATCACTACCTAGATAAATATAGTAAACTCAGCGATTCTAGCAGAATTAATAAAAAAATCTATGCTTATTTTGAATCCCTACTTCAATTTCATTTAAAAGAAAAAGTACATTTATTTCGCACGTCTTTAGAACAATGCGAATCAGCATCCCAATTAAAAAATTTACTAGAAGAAACTCCCATTGTATCTAAGAATCTATTAAAAATATATCCTTTTTTAGAAACAATGAAAACAGTTCAAAATATCTATGAAGAATTCAAAATAAAACCCAATGCATTGCACCAAATTTTAAATAAATATTATCCTGCTTCCAAAGAATTACGAATTCGAAGAGCTTTTGAAAAAATGCTTGTTGCTGAACATACAGAATCCATCAATGATTTAGTCATGCGTGCCTCAAGTTTAGAAAATTTACTCCATATTCTTCAAAAAGCCAAAGACGAAAAAAACTCTGAACGTTCGATTCAAGAACTCCAATCTATTATCACAGCATTTATTGCTCCTACAAGCAAAATATCATTAGATGAATTAAAAATAGCTCTAAATTTTATTCCTAAACAACTTCGAAATAAAATTTCTCTATTAGTACGACAATATTTATGCCAAGAACTTGCTACAAAAACAAATGCCATTCTAAAAAGTCAAGAATCTATTCCACGAAAATTTAAATCCTTTCTTAATGTACTTTCTAATCCAAGATATGATTATTCTGGCATTACCATTTATGAATATGGAACGCAAGAATTAAAACAAAAAATAGAATCTGTTCGTTATCATCATAAAAATATACGTCAAGTATTTAATAATAGACTTCCATCATCATTAGCAGAACTTATGGAAAAAGACAAAAGCATTGCCCTAGCTTCCCGAGTAAAAAATATTGACAATTGTTTAGCAAAATTGAAAAAATGGGAAACTATGATACAGACCAAACAAAAATTTAGCTTATTCCCAGGAATCGTTAATTTATTTAAACATTATGGCAATATAAATTTTTCTACAAAAATAGGTAACCCTATTACAGGATATCAAATTGCACAACTCATTATGGCATTTTATTGTACACCCTCTAGAAATACAATTCAATTGCCTGACAACATCCATGCAGATATTCATGTACTAGTACATTCTCTTATTAATGATGAACGCAAAAAACAACTACAAAAATTAACATAAAGAGAAAATATATGGAAAAAGTAGAACTTGAAATAGCAAAAACAGCTGTGAAAGCTGGAATGCTCACACAGCCACAACTCTTAAAAGCTCTAGAATGGGAAAATTCATGTCAAAATTTTTCTATGAATATTCCACTTGCTAACATCATATTTGAAGGATATTCTTGGAATTGGATAAAAAAACAACAATACATGCGCTATGTTGTGGATGCTTCAGAAATTGAGCAAATTAAAAAAATCATTGATCCTTTTAGAAAAGAATTCAATGAATCTTGGGAACAACCACCAAAACAAATAGAATTGTCTTCCAGTTTTAGACAGACTGCACAATTACAAGCAGAACTCAAAAAGTATGACATTCACTGGAAAATGATGATGCTTACTAAACTATTTTACCCTAGAGCTAATGATTTTACCCCTATTTTACCAGTCAACACAAATCGTGCCAATACACTAGAAACTTTATGTTCACGAACACACCAAGACAAAATTTTACTTCCCAATATTCGGCTACGAAATTTAGCAGAACTTCTATTGCCTAGTATTGAAGAACTTCTACAAATTCAAGAGAATATCAAACCCATCTGTCATATTCCTCTTTCCCATTTTATTATGGAAAAAGCCGACATAGAAGCTGGATTATTACATATACTTCTTTTAGGTCAAATTCAATTTCAGCATATTAATATTAATTTTCAATGGAATAACAAAACATACAGTACTTTAAAAATTCCTATTCCATTGATTCCTAATATCAAAGCAGTTCAAGAACGTTGCACATTATTTTTAGAAACTACCTTTCAATATGCATGGTATGATTTTACTTTAGAACAAGAAAGAACACTATTAGAGTATTATAGAACAAAAACCTCCCTTGGAAAATGGCAACAAATACAACAAATACACAATGCATTGCGACAACAAAAATTTCGCCTCAGACCGGTAAAAATTATGTTAGAAACAAATCTTATTCCTCACATAATTTTGTTAGAAGGCGTGCTCCTTCATTTTTTCAAATTAGACAAAGAAAAAATTCAAACATTAATAGAAGAATATAAACTTTTAGAAGAAAAAGAGAAGAAACAGCAAACCATAGAAAGTTCAGCCACACCAGAAACAACGCAAGAAACAGTGGCACAAGAACCTGCAGTAACATTAATTTCCCCAACACCTGCAACAAGACAAGAAAAAACAACGATAAGTATAGGTACTACTATGCAAATGCCCATACAAAGCAAAGAAAAAACAACGCCAAGTATGGATGATGCAATGCAAACTTTAGGACAAAAATTTCAGGGTTCGCAAGTCACATTGGCAATGCCTATTATCAAAAAAACACAAGCTACATCTGAAAAAGACGTTCTTCAAGTTTCCGAAGAAAAAACAACATATACAACTAAAGTTGACCTTACAGAAGAACTTACACTCTTAAAAATACTATTTGAAAAGAAACATATTAAATTACAAGATCTTATCATTGCTTTGTGGACAAAAAAAGATAAGCACGAAGATGAAGAAATCACAGTGATCGATATATTATTACAAAATTCTTCTTTAGATGAACAAATTTATAAACAAATCTCGGATCAAAAACCAGAACCTATCAGTGTAGAAGTTATCAAAGAAAAAAATAAATTAGAACTCGATCTTTCTCATATGTTAATGAAATATCATTTAGTAACAAGAGAACGATTGCAAAATCTATTGAGCCTACAAAATACACTCGTAAGCCTTGGACATCCTACATCCCTTGAAACTATTCTCATCACAACGAGAATTCTATCTGCAGACATGATCGACTCGTTGATCAATGAATGTAAACGAAGAAAACAAGTAAAAAGTTTTGCTACAGAAGAACGCCCCGTTCCTATACCGCGCCTCAGTAGTACTGTTCGATCCTTAGCCCAAACAATGCGTTTAGAAATCCCTGTTAAACACAAAAAAAAAACAGGTTGGAAGAATTTAACTCTTTCTATGCAAATTTCCATTATCGTTTTTGGAGTCGCATCATTGATTGGACTGATTCGATTAACACCTCTTCTATTTAAACACAAAAGTTCTACAAAAATCAGTCAAACACAACCAATAGACACTGTTCCAGAATCAATAGAAAAAAAACAGCCAACTATCCCAACACCTGTAGCAGTGATTCCTACACCACAAAAAGAACAACCAACATCACAACCCTCTGGCATTATTGAAATAAAAAAGCAAACAGTGCCTAATATCATTTTTTCTTTAGAAAAATCACAAATCAGATCCACTAAAAATCACATACAACTCAGAGCACAATTCAAGACAAATATCATTACAACACAAGAAGAATTTACTTATATCTTAAAATTACTAGATCCTACACAAACAAAAGAACTCTTACAAAGAGAGATCAAAGGAACTAGCAATTTTCAATGTATATTGCAATACAGACAACAATTTCCAGGGATTTACTATTTAGTATTGAGCCTTCCACCTCACTTACAGAAAAAACCTGAACAATATCCCATAGAATATACATGGAAATTGTCCTTTCATTGGGGATCTGCAAGAGATATCAAAGAATATGAAAAACAACTAGACAATACAAAAAAACATATCCAAAATACTTTAGATGATTTAAATAAAATGTTAGATGTATTTGGTAAACAAGATTTAAAAGTATTAAAAAATAATTGGGACAGAACTAATAAACAATGGGAAAATCATATTAAAAAATTACAAAACTATATACAACGATATAAAAATTTAACGCCCTATACAGTCCCCAATGAACTAGCAGAAACAACACAGAAATATATGAAACAACTAGAAAGCAAATATAAAGATTGGGACGATTATGCCCATGGACTTTCCTTACTCCAACCACAATAAAATATACTTAAATTTTTATAAATTTGGCTATAAGATAAAATTTATAAAAATTTTCAAAAAAATAAGATGTGATGCCAAAGTAAACACGTATAGGATATTTTCATTGAATTCTTTCTTAGGAATAGTTATAATAGAATTGTATTATGAAAAAAAGAAAATTTTTTGCAAAAACAACTTTGCAAAACTAAATTACATATATATTTAGAAACTAAATTACATACATATTCATACATATTTAAAAAAAAAGGCAGAAAGCAATGTGGAATTATGCAGAAAAAGTAATGGAAAACTTTTTCAATCCTAAAAATATGGGTAGCATGGACAATCCTGATGCTGTTGGAGAAGTTGGTTCTCTTGTATGTGGTGATGCATTAAAATTGTATCTAAAAATTCAAGATGGAAAAATTTTAGATGCTAAATTTCAAACATTTGGTTGTGGAAGTGCAATTGCTTCGTCTAGTATGTTAACAGAATTGATTAAAGGAAAAACAATTGAAGAAGCAGAAAAAATCACAAATCAAGATATTGTTGATGCTTTAGGCGGTCTTCCTCCTGAAAAAATGCATTGTTCTGTTATGGGACGCGAAGCACTTGATGCAGCACTTCAAAACTATCGTAAAGAAGTTAATCCCCAGATAGAAGAAGATGAAGGTGCATTGATTTGCAAATGTTTTAATATTCATGAAAAAAAATTACGAAAAAACATCATTGAAAATCAACTAAAAACAATCCAAGATATCATCCACTATACAAAGGCAGGCGGCGGTTGCACACATTGTCACAATAAACTTCAAGATATTCTAGATGATATATTTGCTAAAGAATGGAAAGACATAAAAAAAACAGAAAATACTTCTGCGTCTCCCATGAATACTTTACAAAAAATCAGAAAAATAGAGCAAGTTATTAATTCTACTATCAAGCCTGCTTTAATGGCAGACGGTGGCAATATTGAATTGATTGATGTAGATGGTGACAAAGTATATGTCCAGTTGCAAGGTGCTTGTTCTTGTTGTCCTGCTGCTCAATTTACATTACATTCTTTTGTAGAACAAACATTAAAAGAGCAAGTTCTACCTACTCTTCAAGTGTATGAAGCATAATTTTCTTTTGTTAGTTTTATAAAAAAAAGAAAGAGAACATCTTTTTATCTTTTTTACATTTTGAATTTTATAATGATACAAACAAATCATGTGGACGATAAAAATTTTTTGTCCACATGAAAAATTTATCAACAAATATTACCTGAATATAAACAAATTTCTTTTTTTTAAATATTTTTAATGTCCTCTCAAAAACAAATTCAAATCATTTTTTTCCCTTAGAAAAAGTCATTGTAAAATTTACTCATTGAATCTCTATTAAAATCTTTGTCTTATAGATCATCTGCAATAGATCACAACAACAAGGCAAAAGATATGACACAATCATTTGCAATGGATTCAAAAAAACATATCACTCATCATTTTTTACATAGAATCCTTGCACATCAAAAAAGAATGGGAAAAAAATAAACAAAAGCAATTGTATTCACAAAATCATTTTGCAAATACTATATACACTATTTTTAAAATATCGTATATATCATGGTAGATTTCAATAGTACCTTGCACAAAAAAAAACATTGCACACAATACATTACAAAAATTTGTGCAAGAACTTACATATTGAATAAAGCCAATTGAATATATACTATTATAGTTAAAATATATAGTATTATATTATATATATATATTTAAAATATATAAGTATTATAGATATATATAGTAAAAATATGTAAGTATTATTTTTATCATATGTTAGAAATAATAATAATTTTTTGATTGTAATTTTTATTTAAAAATGTCTTAATTAAAGTAAGCAATATTTATTGCTTTTCATTCATTCTTGACAATATAAACTACATTTTTAAGGTAGGTAAAGATGGCATCCCAACTTTCTGAAGCTGAGAAAACAAACGAAGCAAAACAAGAAGCTGAGAAAATAAACGAAGCCAATCAAGTAGCTGAGAAAACAAACGAAGCAAAACAAGAAGCTGAGAAAACAGAGGAAGTAAAGCCTAAATTTAAAATTCTTCTGAATCCAGAAAGATGCAAAGGTTGTACTTATTGCATTGAATTTTGTCCTAAAGGTGTTCTCAAAGTTTCTTCGCAAATTAACTCAAAAGGTTATCATCTACCGACGGCATATTCTCCAGAACTATGCGTTGGCTGCAAAATATGTCAATCAATTTGCCCAGATTTTTGTATTTACGTAAACAAAATAGATAATTAGTCCGCTTTATTGGTAATTTTTATACAATAAGCATTCTTTCAAAGGAAGGACATGTTTTATATCAATAAACATCATACATTTACACCTGTTCATTTTATGAATGGCGACTATGCTTGTGCAGAAGGTGCGATTCGAGCCGGGTGTACTTTTTTTGCTGGATATCCTATTACACCAGCAACTGAAATAGCGGAACGAATGTCCCGTAGACTTCCAGCCATCAGCGGTATCTTTATTCAAATGGAAGATGAAATTGCTTCTATGAATGCAATTTTAGGTGCATCTTGGGGCGGAGCAAAAGCTATGACAGCAACATCTGGTCCTGGTTTTACCTTGATGATGGAAAACTTTGGATTAGGTATGATCACTGAAACTCCATGTGTTGTTGTGAATGTGCAACGTGGAGGTCCATCTACTGGTCTTCCGACTATGGTGGGACAAGCTGATATGATGCAAGCAAAATGGGGTTCTCATGGCGATTATGAAGTGATTGCATTAGCTCCTTCATCTCCACAAGAATGTTACGATTTAACGATTAAAGCATTTGAATATGCCGAAACATATCGTATGCCTGTTTTAGTGATGATGGACGAAACAGTGGGACATATGTCCGAACGTGTTATCTATCCAGAACCAGAAGCTATTCAACCAACTCCTCGAAAATATACGAAACTTCCTCCTGAAGAATATCTACCCTATAGAACTACCCCTGAAAATTTAGTTGCTGAAATGGCTCCTGTTGGACAAGGTTATAATATTCACATGACTGGTCTCACGCACAATACTAAGGGCTATCCTGAAATCACAACACGTGCACAAGCTGAGATGATGGATCGTCTAGTGAACAAAGTCCGCAAAAATGCAGATAAAATCATCCTCACTGAAGAAAAATACTTAGATGACGCAGAAATCATTATTGTTTCTTATGGTATTTCAGGACGCATTGCAGAATATCCTATAGAACAAGCTCGAAAAGAAGGCATCAAGGTTGGCCTATTTCGTCTTATTACAGTGTGGCCATTTCCAGAAAAGAGAATCGCAGAATTAGCAAGCAACATTAAAGCATATATTGTTCCAGAAATTAACATGGGACAAATCGGACTTGAAGTGGAACGTTGCGCTCATGGTAAAACAAACGTTATTCCTGTAACTCATCCTGGCGGTGGACTCCATAGTCCCCAACAAATACTTGAAGTAATTCGAAGGGCGGCAAAATGACAGAAAATATAAAACCACAACATCCTATGGACAATTGGTTACGACAAGATCGATTGCCCCACATTTGGTGTCCGGGGTGCGGAATCGGAGTCGCATTTTCTAGCTTAATCTCCGCATTACAAGAACTGAACATACCAAAAAATGACTATGCTATTGTTTCTGGTATTGGTTGTTCTAGCCGAGCTGCAGGTTATATTGATATTGACTCTTTCCACACCACACATGGGCGTGCGATTCCTTTTGCTACAGGTCTCAAACTTGTCAAACCAAACATGAAAGTCTTCTTATTTGCAGGAGATGGTGACTTATTTTCCATTGGTGGAAACCACTTTATCCATGCAGCAAGAAGAAATGTAGACTTAACAGTAATTTGCCTTAACAACCATATTTACGGCATGACTGGTGGACAATTTAGTCCTGGTACTCCTTATGGTGCGATTACAAGTACATCACCTTATGGCAATGAAGACACACCTTTTAATTTTCCACACCTAGCAGATGCCGCAGGTGCAGTGTTTGTTGCAAGATGGACTTCAGCTCATCCTCTACAACTTAAACAGGCCATTAAGAAAGCACTGAATATTGATGGTTTCTCTTTTATAGAAGTCATCGGACCATGTCCTACAGTCTATGGACGACGTAACCGACAACCACTTGGTGTCCAAATGATGAAAAACTTAAAAGAAACATCGGTCATCAACAACAAAGCCTCTGGACATGAACTAGATATTGAACTAGGCAAACCTATTATCATTGGAAACTTTGTAGAACGACAACGAGAAACATTCGTACAACGTCAAAAAGCATTCCAAGTAAGAATGGACGAATGGTTTGAGAAAAAGGAGAACCAAAAAGATGAGGACTGAGATACAAATTTCAGGATTTGGTGGCCAAGGCGTCATTCTTATGGGTCACATTACTGGACGAGCCGCTGCAATTTTCGAAAACAAAAACACAACATTCACACAGTCGTACGGTCCAGAAGCTCGCGGGGGAGCTTGCAGTGCAGAAGTAGTTATTTCTGATGAAAAAATCAGCTATCCTTTACTCATTTCACCCCAAACACTCATTACCATGTCGCAAGCAGCGTACCATAGATACAGACCTAACTTAAACCCTGAAGGCATTTTAATTTACGACTCTGTTCTTGTTACGCGTGACCCCTCTGATACAGCTCATGCATATTCCATTCCAGCTCAAGACATTGCAACAAAACTCGGGAAACCAATTATTGCCAATATAGTTATGCTCGGTTTTTTCACAAAAATTACAAATATTGTCAGCCGAGAATCTATGGAAAAATCAATTGCAAAATCTATCCCACCACAAATGATTGAGCTAAACTTGGAAGCATTCCGGCAAGGCTACGAATATCCTTCATAAAATAGAATACATAAAATAATAATAAAAAAGGATAGGGTGCAAACTCCCTATCCTTTTTATTTAATTATACTATAGTAATTATACTATGAGTGTTAAAAGTCACAATTAAGGTCATACATATGACACAGGAATATCAAATGAACAAAGAAAATACAGAAAGCAAATCGCAACACTTTGGTGGAACTTGGACAAATGACAAACTTAATATTTTTACAAAATATCTAAATGCATATCTAATGGCATTGAAAAATCAAACATTCAAGAAAATATATATTGATGCATTTGCTGGGACTGGTGAAATCGTAACTAAAGATAAAGAGGACATTCTAGAAGGTTCAGCTAAAAGAGCTCTGTCAGTTAAGCCAGAATTTGACCATTACTACTTTATTGAAAAAGATCATGATAAAAAAACTGAACTTTTAGAGATGATTAACAATGAATTTCCTTCTATGAAAAATAAAATTACTGTCTATTGTGGTGATGCTAATGAAAAACTCAAGCAAATAATAGATGAAATCAATTGGAGATCCAATAGAGGGCTTTTATTTTTAGATCCTTGTGCCACAGAGGTAGCATGGAAAACACTTGAACAAGTAGCAAAAACAGAATGTATTGACGTTTGGTATTTATTTCCGATTTCTGCACTTAATCGAATGCTTCCGAAGAAAGGTATATCTAGTCAGAATGAAGCTTGTATTGATCGAATACTAGGAGATTGTGGCTGGAGAACAGTATTTTATAAAAAAAACCCTCAAATGTCTTTTTTGGAATCCGATAACTTGATAAAGGATACAAATATAGAAAAAATAATAGAATATATTCTAGCACGTTTAAAAACGACTTTTCCATGTGTATCGCAACATCCAAGATTATTTAGAAATAAAAATCAAGCACCGTTGTTTTTATTTTGCTTTGCAATCTCGAATAAAAGTGAAAAAGCACAAAAAATTGCACTTAAGATTGCAAATCACATATTAAAATCACATACTAAAGAAAAATAAATTAAGGATTAAAATATTTTGAAAACTATCACACGAAAAACGATGTTATATCAAACAGGAGTCGAGTACGGTGACTATACTATGAATCATGTTCAAGGATGTGCTCATGGATGCAAATATCCTTGCTATGCATTTTTAATGAAGAAACGTTTTAAACAAATTAAAGATTATGAGAGTTGGTTAGAACCATCTTTAGTTTCTAATACAATTGAAATACTAAATAAAGAAATTCCAAGACTAAAGGATAAAATACAATCTGTACAATTGTGCTTTGCAACTGATCCATTTATGTACAGATATCCTGAAGTTGGAAAAATGAGTATTTCTTCTATTCAAAAATTAAATGAAGCAGGAATTAAATGTATTACGCTTACTAAAAGTATCTTACCTATCGAGCTTGCTGAATTTTCCAAGGAAAATGAGTATGGTATTACATTAATTTCTTTAGATGAATCTTATCGAAAAAAAATGGAACCAGGAGCAGTGTCATATAAAAAACGTTTATCTGCCCTGAAAGACTTGCATAAACGTGGTTGTAAGACTTGGGTTAGTATAGAACCTTATCCAACCCCAAATATGATAAATCAAAATCTTGATGATATTCTGAAAGCCATAAGTTTTACAAATAAAATTATTTTTGGACGTACAAACTATAATAAAGAAACTAGTATTTTTAAAAATTATAAAGAATTTTATAATATAAGTGCTAATAAAGTTATAGAATTTTGCAAAAAACGAGGTATTCAATACCATATAAAAAATAAAACGATAACTGAACCATGAAAAATAAGAGTCATTAAACAATAGAAAAAACAATACATAGTAAGTGACTTACTATGTATTATTTTTGTTTTGCAAAGATTTTTAATAAAGCAGAAGCAACTAAATGATTGGGTGCATTTTGTTGGGGCGTCCAAAAACAATTTTCTTGTTGTAAAATTTTATCAGAAATAGAGAGATTGTCTATAATATGTGAATAGATGTGGATATTATGGTGCGTAATAGCATGTTTTATAGGATTGCTATATTTTTTTTCTGAAATGCTAGGTATGGGTAAATTTTGAAAGGATGAAATTGTTTTATCTTCAAATATGAGCGTACTAGGTAAGGAAGTTTGATTTTGTAGAAAATAAAAATTCCCCCATTTTTGCAATAAAATATTTGCTTTGTTTCGTATAATAAATACATGCCAATCCACATGTATTTTTTCTTTTTTCTGTTTTTTTACAGGATATTTTTCTACATCATTATGTTGAAATCCTTGACAAAAGGACGAGATGGGACAAAGGGAACATTTAGGACGTAGAAGACAAATTTTTTGTCCTAATTCCATCCAAGCTTCATTCATATCACCTGGAGTATGTTGGCTTTTTTTATATAAAGGAAGAAGAAATTTTGTACATTTTTTTGCAAAATTCATTGTATCTTGGCACTCATTCCAACGATGTATACGTGCTAAAATTCTTTTAATATTTCCATCTACAACAGGAATTACTTCTTGAAAACAGATAGATGCAATGGCAGCAGCAGTGTAGGGACCAATAGAAGGAATTTTCAATAGTTCTTGGGAAGTTTGCGGAAGTTGTCCTTGAAAGTGTTGGCAAATATATTCTGCACCTTTTTTTAAATTTCTAGCTCGCGAGTAGTATCCTAGTCCTTTAAATGCTTGCAATACTTCTTGTTCTGTGGCATTACTCAGACTTTCTACATCTGGAAATATATGGAAAAATCGTTGCAATGGTTCTAATGCTGCTTGTATCCTTGTTTGTTGCAATACAACCTCTGCTATCCAGACTCTATAAGGATTTCTATGTTTTCTAAAATAATATTCTTCTCTCACTTGAAAAAACCATGAGAGCAATTCGTCCATAATGGATTTCATGTTGTTTCCTTTTTAAGATTTTCCGTAAAAGAAAATTTTATTTGTATTTCTTTATGAAAATAGTTTATAATAAAATTAAAGATGAAAAACAAGCTTTTTATTATTTATGCTGCAAGAAATCGTCTTGCTATATGTTCAAATTACGAACAGATATTACTTAATCTATTTAGGATGTTTTTTTATTATGAAAGATAATCATAAAAATTTTGAAGAATTTGATGATTTTGAAGAATTTGAAGACTTCCTAGAAAATAATATTTTATCAAATAAAAACGAATCTATTCCATCCAATAAAAATCTACAAGATAAAAATGAAGAAGATATATTTCAAGAAAATGTCCAAGAAAATATTTCCACTTTTGAAAATTTTGAAGACATCAATAATCAAAATATGGAAAATCTTGATGAAATAGATACAATAGAAGTAGACACAATACAATCAAAAGAAATAGAATCTAGCATGGAAATATGTAGTACGAATGAAATGGATGATTCAGATGAAATTTTTGATTTTCCATCTGAAAAAAAAGAAATAGAAACGTTTGATTCTTTTGAGGATTTTAATTTTCAAGATTCTGAATTTGAGTCTGAACCAGATACTGAAATAGACCTAGATACTGAATCAGAAACAAACTTAAACGCTAAGGCATCTTCAGAAACAGAGGAAAAATTCATTGCTAAATATCCAACAGAAGTAGAACTTATTGCTGAATTAGAACGAGAATTCATGACTAAAGAAAAATCTGTGTCTGACTCCCTAATCAAGACTGAATTCGCTTCCCAAATTGAATCTGAACAAAAAACCGATCAAGAAACCGTGCAAGATGCTGAACAACATCAAGATGCTGAACAACATCTTGAAACCATGCAACATCAAGAAGTCGAGAAAAAAGCCATGCAAGATCAAGAAACTGTGAAAGATGATGTACAACTTCAAGAAACTGTGAAAAATGATGTACAATATCAAGAAACTATGAAAGATGATGTACAATATCAAGAAACTATGAAAGATGATGTACAATATCAAGAAACTATGAAAGATGATGTACAACTTCAAGAAACTGTGAAAAAAGATGATGTACAACTTCAAGAAACTATGAAAGATGATGTACAACTTCAAGAAACTATGAAAGATGATGTACAACTTCAAGAAACTGTGAAAGATGATATACAACTTCAAGAAACTATGAAAGATGATGTACAACTTCAAGAAACTGTGAAAGATGATGTACAATATCAAGAAACTATGAAAAATGATGAGCATGTTCTTGAATCTAGTCAAGAACATGAACAAGAGCAGGGCGTCAAACAAGAAGTTGAACAACTTCAAGATACCAAGCAACATCAAGATGCTAAGCAAGAATACGAGCATGTTCTTGAATCTAGTCAAGAAGGCATCCAAGATCAGAAAATTGATGAAAAAGTCGATCAAGAATATGATCTAAAAAATAATCATGTTCTTGAATCTGAGAAAAATCAAGAAAATATAGATGATTTTTATCATTTTAATGATTTTGAATTTTCCAAAGAACCTAAAATAGAAGAAGTGAAAATGTTGGAAGAAAATAATATGGAAGAAGATAGTGTCTTAGAACAAGATTTACAATCTAATCAAATAGATAAAAATGTAGAAATGTCTTCTGACCATACTATACACGCATTAGAAATAGCAAACAATATATCTAATCCTTTGTTAGATATAAAAGCCAATAAAATAGAAAAAACATTGTGTTCGCCACAAGAACCTGAGAATCAAAAATTTTTGGAGGTGAATATGGAACAACAAGAGACATTAGCCCCTTTTCAATGGCCAGGTGAAAAGGCTGTGTATCATTTTTATGTATGGCATTGTGCAGAAACAGATGAAAGAAAAGAAAATTGGACTTCTGGTCGTTTTCCTTTTCTTGCAGCACAAATGCCACTTCCTCCCAAAGATAAATTAGACAGTGCTTTTACTAAAAAAGACTGGGGAATGCGACGTTTAGAATATAAAAAGAATGTTCCTCTATATTTTTATTATGCAGAACCATTCCAACCTTCATTCTATGACCCTTCTCGTTTAAATTACCTTCGCACACTATATTTTACGTATTTTCCTGCATATTTTTCTAAAGTGCCTGTTCCAGGTAGAGAAGAAGTGCATGAAATTTATGGTCCTATGCTGTATCCAGGGAAAATCAATGCTATTCCTTTTTTAGATGAATCAAAGGATATGATGCCTTGTATGGAATGGTTGCACACGAAACTCCATGCATTAAAAAGTAAAGATCCTTTAAAAAATAAAGTAGGGGCAAACAATCTTGCTGGACTTGTGCATTTGCAAGAAATACTTCGTTTTTATTTGCGTTCCTATAGCTTTTTAATTTGGAGTTTGAATTATTTTTGCAACTATGATAACCACGCACGCCTTGGTTTTTCTTCCACAGGAAATAAAATTTATACAAATTGTTTTCCTATGGGACGCGATATTTTAGAGTATCTATGTGTTCGTACTTCATTACCTATACAACGTTTGCAAAATGCACAAATTGATGATGTCCATATCCCTTATTATAGGCAAGAAACAGTGCCAACATTCTTAGGTTTTGGCAGTTTTCATGGTGAATCTTGGCTATCTACTAGTGAAAAAGACTGTGCTGAAAAAGAATTTTGTGAAAAAGACTTTATCGTATTTGACAACTGTCCTATGGAAAACAAAGAGGATGGAACAGTAGCTTCGCGAGAAATACGCACAGCAGAAAATTTTCGTTTGTTCCATAAACTTTGGCAAGAAGAGATTTTCGCTAGCATAGATCAACTTTTAGCAGAACATAAAATCAAAATTATGGTTCGTCGTTTTTCTACAGACCCTAATCTTCCTTTGAGTTTAGCAGACAGTAACATAAAAGATACAAAAATTGATCCTGTAAAATTGTACCAAGCTACTCTAGAACTTCGTCCTAAAGATATTTCAAAAAAGACAAGATACTTGCGGAATTTCCTTTCTCCTGAATTGGCTACAGAATTTTATAATATTTTTCAACATGATGCCATAGAAACACCCCGTAATAATATTTTTATCCAAGAAAAACCAGCAGATTGGAATTTCGTTGCCTACTTAACGTATGATGGAGATCTCACTACTGGAAATTTAGAAAAGAAAACATTAGTTGATTTTTTTCAACCAGATGCCCTTCCAGTAGATAATCCACGAGAAATTCTTCCACGTGGCATTCTTCCTTTTGTCCTAAGACCATAACAAAGAGGAATAACTGATGTTAGATAATATGAAAATCGAATTGGGAAAATATTATCCATTCCAAGAACTGCAACGACAATGGGAAGAAAATTATCCAGAATCAGAACCATTGTCTATTGAATTTTTAGAAGAAAACTTACCAAAAGCAATTCGCCTTTATCAGATAGAAGGCAATTTTGTGGCCTTTCACTTACAAGATTTATCAGACATTGCACAAATTTCTGAAGGAGTCTATCCTGTAGAACGTTGTAAAATTGATTTCCAAAATCCAAAAACATTTAGCATTTGTGCGAGTGCATGCGGATTAGATCATGGTTCTCACACAGAAGGGCTTGTTATTTTTCAAGATAGTGATAAAAACTTTTTCGTAGAATTAAAAGATCTTCAACATAGAAAACAATTTATTAATATTAAAAAATTGTTTCAAGAAATACCTGTAGAAGTTCGACAAAAAGGATATGTATATCACTTTCCTGCTCGTGGAGTTGTGATTCAAAACCAAACATTCAGTGTGAATCGAGCTGCACATAATGCAGATTGCGATCCTCATTTTGCAAAAATGGATCTTTCGCAACAAAGTATTTATAGCCTCATCACATCAGAAGATTCCTATCGACCACTCAATGTGCAATCTGAAGAAGGTCTTCGTTTGACTGTTTTTGATAAACCGTATCTCTCCATCGAAAATTTGTCTCGCAGAATTTATTGCAATTCCAATTGTGTGTTTGTATACGATTCTCCTTTACATTATGCACAACAATACCATGAAAATTACAAACACCTTATGCACCTTTCGTTTCGTTTTCCTGATCCTAATAAAATTCTAGGATTTGACAAAACAGAAGCAGCTGGCTATGGAACGATCGCCCTTTTAGGAAATTCCATTGAAAAAAATGCAGGTGATTATGACCAATTTACAGAAAATTTTTCAAAAAATTTTCAACGACTTTACAATGAAGAAATTTCTCTTTCTACTTTGAGAAAAAATCGAACGTACATTGAAGTGTTTCATTCTGATATGGGGGGAGAAACAAGAGAAGCAACTATGCAATCCTTTACTATTGACCCTCCACGCAAAAACAATCGTCAATGCACCATCCGCCCTTGTTGGTTAGGTTACCGTCAAGAAAAATATACTGGTGGGAAATACCAAAACATTTTATTCAAAGACATGATTGTTACGAATTTGCTCATGGGGCTTTTAAGTATGCAATTTGGGAAAGTGGAAAACACATGTGACATTGCATCGAAAAATGAGAAAAAATGGAATGAAGAGTCGTTTCAAGAAGGGAAAAAAGCATTTCAAGAAATTTCTGCCTTGCTAGATGAATTCAAGGAAAATGAAGAAGAACTTGATAAATTGGGCAGTTATTGTGATTTGCTTCAACTTCCTATTTTTTCAAAAGCCATTCAAGAAAATTATCTAGGCGATCCTTTATATTCAAAAGAAATCGAAGAAATTTTAGCACTCACAGAATCAATTCTCATAAGTCCACTTAATAAATCTGTTTTACCAGAAATTACAAAACTCAATGAAGAACGACTCTTAAAATATTTTCGATTAGACCAACGCCCTGTTTCTATTCCCTCAGAATATTGTAGAAATCCTTCTCTCATTTACAACATTCCACTTTCCCCCCTTGATATTCCTAAAAAAATTGCAAAATTTTTAACAAAAATCGACAATATTAAGCTCACTATGCCAGACAATAGCAAAATGCGTCTCAAAGATGCATTAGTACATATTGCTGAACTCTTGAAAGTTAAATGGAGTGCAGAATTAGAAAAGACATATATAGAAACAGACGCAGAAGAAAATGATTGTTTTCAATACCAACAAGGTCGCACGATTTACTTGACCGCAGAAGAGGATACTTCTCTGATACAAACATATTCTCATCCTGATTCCTACCATAAAATCGAATCATTCGTAGCAGGATTTTGTGAACTTCATATGGAAGAATTAACACAAATTAGTCTTTTTCGTACAGCTCAAATTATTTTGCCCGTTATTTGTGCAGAAGAGAGCAATAATTTTGCATTGATTCAAAAACGACAAGATCATTTTTACTTTGCACCTGCCACAGAACAAGATACAAAGATAGATACAAATTTACAAAGACTTTGCAAGCGAGCAAAAATTGCGTGAAATCAAGCTTACAAGGCATTTGAAAATTTTCCTAAACAACGAGAAAAATTTGCAGTAGATTCATTTGTTGTTCCTTTACGAGAAACTTTAGGAGAAATCCTTGGAAATATAATTGGCATTATTAGCGAATATCGTTCTGATTTTTTAGACGTAGAACAATCATGGAAAGAATTTGTCAGAATGTATAAACGAGAACCACGTCGTCAAACATTGCAAGATTGGCAAAGATATTGCAAAGAACAAGATACACCCGACGAAGTTATGCCCAACTTAACAGCAGCGGAAACTTCAGAAATTGACTTGAAAAGAAAAGCCGATCTTATGCGCAAACAACGAATTGATGCCCCGATTTCTATTGATTTGAAAAAAATTAAAATTCCTAAATGGAAAGAAGATTCGCTACTCATTGCTCCTAAATTGCCAGAATTAATGGAAAAATTCATGAATTGCAACAAACAAGTTCTTCGAACAGAAGATTGGCAAATTATTCTCACAGGCATGGCTTGTTATTTAGCTATGGCAGATGAATCTGCATTCCCTATGATGGATGAAATTTTCAAAACATTAAATGAACAAATTCCAGAAGTTCCCAACCACTTAGTGAGTGAAGCCAGCGAGGAATTCGCAGAACAACAAAAAGAATTTGCAAAATTTTGGCAACCATTACCAGTTCCTACACAAATTATGGAAGATGATTTCATGGCACTCACTATCCAAAAAATTTATAAAAATTGGCTGGAACGAGTCAATAAACTTTTGCAAGAAATCCGCGATGCAGACAATGTCCAAGGAATTCCAATTACTAATTTTAGAATCAATGAATCTTCTGGGAATAAACAAACAATTTCTACGGCAACTGCCAAGAAAAATGTCAATAGCTTTGTGTTTTATGTATTCTCAGGGCAAGGCATCAGCGTTTTACATAAATTCATGGCAAAGCACATTTATTATTCTCTCCTCTATAGTGACATGGAACGACAAGATTTTCCTAAAGGATATAACAATCGCATCCATTTTCTAGATGTAGATCAACTTCTTTCTGTTGTTTTTAATGGTGCTAAGGATATGCCAAATCTAATAGACACATACCAAGTAGCACGTCGCACATTAGCAAGAAAATTGTTATCTCCTCTTGGATTAGCTGTGATTGGTAGTTATCGATGCAGTGCTGACAATAAAATTACATTTGGTCCATGTTCTGAAGTTGCACTTGATTCCTATGATTTACTTGCTACTTCTTCCGTAGGCCCAGAATTAGAAAATCAAATCAACTACATTTATACACAAGAACTCGTTCCTACTATCCAAGATCAAATTCCCACCAAGCAAATACAACTTCCCAAAGAAATCATAGAACCCAAAAACAAAATTTACTATGTCCCACAATCTTCACAAAAACCAAACTATTTTCTCATTGGAAAAAATGGAGGAAATGTTAATATTTGGAAACGAACAGCAACACAACTTAAATTTGGGTGCGAGTGGCAACCTCAAAGTTACTACTTCCTAGGTTGTTTTCAATTTCCAGAATTTGAAAAAGAAATGGAACTATATTTAGTGCCATTTGTATCTACGATACATCGAAAACGACAACATAAAGTTGCTGTTTTTTTCAAAGCAAGAAAAGATTACAATTTATTGGCACAACCATTAAGCACACGAAAATTACCTGCAAACACACTGAAACTTTGGGATAAAGATTATGATTCTGCTACAGAAGAACAAGCATATCCTATGGAGTATTTTCAAAGCCAAGTCTTTATCTTAGATGAACTTCATCCTAAACAACAAGTTATCGTATCCTTAACAGGTCAAAACCATTTCCTACGATTCAAAACATTGTCTGAAAAAAACTAGTTGGTCATTTGTTTTAAAATTCATGTTTATAAAAAAAGTAGCTATTTTGTTAATAGCTACTTTTTGAACATAAAAATTCAGTCTTAGAAAAGAAAACTAACAACTACTTTCCAATACAAAATCGACTGAAAATGCTATTTAAAATATCATCGGAACTCACTGCACCAATAATTTCTCCCAATTCTTGTCCTGCATCTCGTAAATCTAAAGATACAAATTCTGCAGAACGTCCACAATTTACAGATTCTTGAGCTTGTTGTAGTGCTTTTTTCGCTCGTTGTAAACTCTCATAATGACGAACGTTTGTAACTATGACAGAATCTTCTGTATATGTTGATGTACCTAAACTCTTTTTATATAGTAAATTACAAAGCTCATTCATATTTTGTCCAGTTTTAGCAGAAATGGCAATGTCACATATAGCATTATATTCTGGAACAATATCTATTTTATTCAATACTGTGATGATACGAGATCGATCTGTAAAATTGAGCAATTGTTTTTGAATTTCTATATCTACTGTAGGAGCTTCATTTAAAAAAATTACTAAATCTGATTCTTTCACAGCTTTGAAAGAACGTTCGACTCCTTCCTTTTCAATCACATCGTGCGTTTCTCGCAATCCAGCTGTGTCAAAAAGACGAAATAAAATTCCGTCCATCACAAATTCTTCTCGAATAACATCACGAGTCGTTCCAGGAATAGAACTCACAATGGCACGAGATTCTTTTAGTAAATAATTTAATAAAGAAGACTTACCAACATTGGGCTTACCCACTAGAGCTACGTTTATACCATCTTTTAAAATGCGACCGAATCGATAAGTATCTAATAAAAAGTCAATTTCTCGTATAATTTTGGCTAATAAATGTTGTAATCCAGATCTTTCGATAAATTCCACATCTTCTTCAGAAAAATCAAGCTCTAATTCTAATAAAGACGAAGCTTCCAAAAGCATATTACGCAATTCTTCCACTCTACTAGACAAAAGACCATTGAGTTGATTTCGAGCACCTCGCAGAGAGGCTGTAGTAGATGCTTCAATCACATCCACTACGGCTTCTGCTTGTACTAAATCAAGTCGACCATTTAAAAATGCTCTTTTTGTAAATTCTCCTCGATCTGCCAATCGAACACCGTGTTCTACAAATAATTGCAACATTTTTTGAGCAATGAGTGGGTTTCCATGACAAGATATTTCACAAGAATCTTCTCCTGTAAAAGAATGAGGAGCACGAAATACAGAAACAAGTACATCATCAATGATATTACAATTTTTATCTTTAATTTCTCCATAATGAATCGTATGACTTTTTACTTGGGTAAGTTTTTTGCGACCATGAAAAACAGAATCTACTATCGGAATAGACATAGCACCACTCAAACGAAGAATGAGCAAAGCTCCAATTCCCATAGGAGTCGCCACAGCCACAATCGTGTCATTGGGAGCATACTTCATGTTTTATATTCCTTATTTTCATCATAAAATACTAAATAAACAAATATAATCATACCACAAACAAAAAAAAACAAAACAATAAAATCAAAACAAACAAAGACAGAAAAGCACGCTTGACAATTTTCAAAATAATATGTATACTTAATCCAATAATGCTTTTCCTAAAGTCCAATAAACAAAACTGCATTTCCTCGGGTTAAAATAAAAATTTCATCGTATACATAATATGAAAGGAAATGACAAGAGAATGATAGATGAACAATCATATGAAAATGAAAATGAATTGCCTGTAGACGATATGCGTTCTAAGGCAATTCAAGAAATGGAAGTCAGAGAACCTATAGACCAAGACATAGAAGATCTTTCAGAAGAAAGAGAAGAAAGAAAAGATCCATGCTATTTTAAAAGAAAAAAAATACAAGAACTAGAAAAATGCTTCAAAGAATGCGAAGGTCAAAAAATGCTTGTAGTGATCAAGGGACCACCCGATCCTGACAGCATTGCATCAGCTTGGGCTCATTGTTTCATTGCACAATATTTTAATATTGAAACACAAATTATTCATTTTATGCCCATCAGTCACTCTGAAAATAAAGCCTTAGTAAAAGCATTGCGCATCAATATGGTGCAATATAAAAAAGATGTAGACCTTTCTTACTTTAATTGTTACGCCTTAGTAGATACCCCCATAGCAGGACTAAAATCTGAACATGATCCTTCTATGCCTAAAATTGATTTACCACAAGATATGCCATTATTCTCATTAGTGGATCATCATAAAAAAACAGGAAAAGTACATGGCAATTTTATTGACATTCGAGAAAACGCAGGAGCTACTAGTTCCATCTACGCTGAATATTTACAATACGGCACATATACATTAAGTGCAAACAGTCCCAGTGATATGGAACTTGCTACTGCATTGCAACATGGTATAAGAACAGATACAGATAACTTTTTTTTAGCCCGAGAAATTGATTGGGAAGCTGCAGCCTATTTATCTAGATTTGCTGACAGAGACCTAGTCCGACAAATTTCTTCTTCTTCCTTAACAGCCAATACCATGGATATATTGCAACATGCACTCGAAACAAAAGAAATCAAAGATAATTATATATTAGCAGGAGTTGGCTACGTGCGTGAAACAGATAGAGATGGAATAGCATTGGCTGCAGATTATCTAGTACGCCGAGAAGGCATTGATACTGCTATTGTTTTTGGAATTATCGGAGATCAATATATTCACGGCTCTCTTCGTACAAGAAGTAGCACATTAGACCCTGATTCCTTTTTAAAGGACGTCTTTGACATAGATAAAGACACTGGCCAACATTACGGGGGAGGACGCTTTGATAAAGGCGGATTCCAAATTCCATTGCGAATTTTTTCTGATTGTGATGACAAAAACTTGCTATGGGAACTTGTCAGTAAAATTATTAAGTCTAAAATTATTAAACGCCTAGGTGGTAAAATATCCATGGCAGAAGCCAAATCCTAACAGAAAAGAGAAAACAGTGCGATACGCAATCATTTCTGATATACATGGCAATCTAGAAGCATTGCAATCAGTCCTAGTGCATATAAAAAAAAGAGGTATTAAAGAGATTATATGCCTTGGAGATATAGTAGGGTATGGTCCCAATCCCATTGAATGCACAAATATTATCATGGACACTGCCCAAATCACACTTAAAGGAAACCATGATGAAGCAGTCATTGAAGGTCCATGTTTATTTAATCCCATTGCAAAACGAGCCATTGAGTGGACTATATGCACCATCCAAGGAACACAGAATCCAAGAAAACAAGAAATCATAGATTACTTAACAAATCTTCCTTTAAGCTATGACATAGACAATCATTATATGTTTGTCCATGGTTCACCATTGAATCCCACGTTAGACTATCTCTTAGCTCGCGATGTAGAATATGAAGACGAACTATATGATGACATATTTAATTCATTTTCTAATATATTATTTGTAGGGCATACCCATATGCCTTGCATCATAACAGAAGCTAGAGAAATCTATTTTTTACATGAAATTGAATATAAATATGCGTACGAAAATGAAAAAATCATTGTCAATGTTGGTTCAGTAGGTCAACCAAGAGACAAAGATCCACGTGCTTGCTACGTAGAAGTCATTGATGATATGCTATTTTTTCATCGAGTCACATATAATGTAGATAAAGTATTTCAACAAATCCAAGATATCCCTGAACTAGATGACAATCTAGGAAAAAGACTTATCTTAGGGGCATAAAAAAGGAAAAAACATGATTACAAAAATCAATCACATAGGAATTGCAGTAAAAAGTTTAGACGATACCATTCCTTTATATAGAGATATTCTTGGTCTCAAACTCGAACACATAGAAGAAATTGAAGACCAAAAAGTCAAAGTTGCCATGTTTTCAGTAGGTGAAGTCCACATTGAACTTCTAGAACCCACAAGTCCTGATAGCAACATTGCAAAATACTTAGAGAAAAAAGGACCTGGAATCCACCACATCGCATTTCAAACAGATGACATAGAAAATAATATCCAAAAAATTCAAGACAACAATTTACAAATGATTGACAAAGAACCACGTTGCGGAGCAAACAACACAAAAATCGCTTTTATTCACCCCAAATCCACCCATAGTGTTCTCATGGAACTCTGTCAATGTACAAAATAAACTCGACAGCGTTTTCATAGAACTATGGTAATGCTCAGAATAAACTTGGCATAGCCTCATAGAACTCCGAGAAAATGTCTGGAACAAACTAAGCAATGAAAGAGCATGCCCTAAATGAACAATATAAAGGAGAAGGCAGTAGCCTACAAAACCATGAAATTTTCAGAATACCACTGCTTTTGCTGTATAGCAGCACCCTTAGTCAGCGGACTAAAAGAGAAAAGTGAGCAAGAAATCCAAGAATGGCTTAAGGAATCTAATCTTTCTCCAATGAGATTATTAGGGCTTGCCCAACGTGCCCATGTTCTTTCCATCCAAGTATTTCATGCAATGATTGATACTTCTCAAAGTACAATCATTCCTAATCTACCCCACAATGCTCCTCAACTTTTTCATAAACACGTCATTCAACCTTATGCAGAACGCCATGGTCTGACACCAGAGATGAGAGACACATGCATAAAAAAATGGACACAAGAACTAGAAATAATAGAAGCCAATAGTCCTCTTTTGAACTACTTTAGCTTAAATACAAACCTTGTTTATGATATACTCAATGGGACTATTCCTTATTTAGAATGTTATATTATTGAAAACTGGTTTGAAGAAAAAATTACAAGATTATTAGGAAAACAAAGCTTTTTACATTCTTTTTTTTCCTATTATAATTTTATTTGGAATTCTATGCTCAGCATATTCTATGAAGGATTAGAACGCTGTTCTGTGAGCAATCAATGCAAAAGTATTGCTCATGAAATTTCTGAAGAAGTGAGCAATCGAATACAGCAATATCGAAACTTTCTTGGAATTGACAAAGCTGAAATACCTACTATACGTCAAACAATTCTCCCCGCCTCACAAAACAACACATCAGACCCAGAATCTGAACTAAGAGTTGCCACACAAATTTTACCAGGAATCGAAAATGCACCTACATTTAAAGAATCTTTACAAACAAAAACAGATACAGGCTTAAAAATCACTAACTTAGACTGGACACGACAATATCGCAAAAAAACTTTAGAAAGCATTGGCGGCTATGATTTAATAGAAGTCGTTGCTTGTGGTGGAATGGGAGTTATTTATAAAGCCACACGTCCAGAAACACCAGAAACATATGCGTTAAAACAACTGCATCAATCTATTGAAAGCGACAAAGAATTATGGAAACGATTTGTACAAGAAGCTACTTTAGTCGCCAATTTAGAACATCCGAATATTGTCAAATTTTACGATTTTGGCATTGATTCAGAACATCTATATCTTGTTATGGAATACATCTCTGGAATCTCCCTATCACATAGAATTAGACGTGGCAGTATCAGCATTCAAGAAGCTGTTCATATTGTAAAAAATATTCTACAAGGTCTTTCTTATGCTCATTCTAAAGGTATTATTCATAGAGATATAAAACCTTCCAACATCATGATTAAGAATGATGGCCAAATCCTTATACTAGACTTTGGTCTAGCTAAAAAACTCGTATCTAATAGAGTCGGAATCACAAAAAGTGGTCAATCTATAGGCACACCTCAATATATGTCCCCAGAACAAACAACAGGAAAGTCAGAACATCTCGATGTCAGAACAGACATCTATTCTGTAGGAACTGTATTCTACGAAATGTTGACTGGATCCACTCCTTTTAAAGGCGATACTCCATTAGAAATTCTCTACAAAGTTATCAACGGAGACTTCATGTATCCTCGAGAACATAATAATGCCATTCCAAAATCCTTAGAAGCAATATGCTTATATGCTATGGCAAAAGAAAAAACAAATCGCTATAAATCTGCTGATGAAATGTTGCAAGACATATATAAATATGAAAAAGACGAAAAACCATTGGCTTTACAATATATTCATGTGCAACCAAAAATCTTTCGCTGGATCATTGCTAATTTGCCTATTTTCATATCCATTCTTATTGCTATTCTTTCTATGTTAATATGTATATTGACAATTTATCATTTTAAACAATAAAACATCCTCACTCTTGATGTCTTCTAATTTTTTCTTCTAGAAAATAAAAAATATAAATATTTTTTATTTTTTTCTAATTTTTCCAAAAAAATATATCATAATTATAATAAGAAAACTTACTTTCTTATACAACAAATGAAAATATACATCATATTTTTATAGGAGACATAATATGAAACATCTTATTCTTTTACTACTTTGTTGTTGTGCGATTATTAACGCACAATATCCTCCTCAACATGGGTATGGACATAGACAACGTCCTTCCCCACATCATCGAGTACATAGAATACATAGAATACAAGTTAGTCCTTCCAACATAAGAATTGCAGGTGGTGAAAGCATGCAATTCAGAGCAACAGCATATGATCATCGTAATCAAATAGTTTCTTGTAGAGTTGTATGGACTGCACAAGGTGGTAGCATTACACAATCTGGAAGATTTACAGCCACAGGACGTCCAGGATCATACATTGTAGTTGCACGTGATATTCAAACAGGCGTACAAGGTTTTGCAAACGTTACGATTACACGATCACATAATCATCAACATAATCATGGACATAATCATGGTCACAACTATTCCCCCTATGATCGTGTTAATAGAATCACAATAACTCCTAGCAACATAAGAATTGCAGGTGGTGAAAGTGTGCAACTCAATGCAACAGCATACAATTATCGTAATCAAATAGTTTCTTGTAGAGTTGTATGGACTGCACAAGGGGGAACTATTACAAGATCTGGTAGATTTACAGCTACAGAACGACCAGGATCATATACCATAGTAGCACGTGATCCTCAAACAGGTATACAGGGCTTTGCCAACATTACCATTACACGATCACACAATCATCATAATGACTGGTATCCTCAACCAAATCCTAAGCCATATCCAGGTCCTAAACCATATCCAAGACCTAAACCATATCCAGGACCAGACTACACAAATGCTAGAATTATTGTTAAAAATTATGATGTAGGCGGCAATTTTTTTGAACCAAAAGTCAAAGCAGAAATTCAAGTTATAGGACATTCTGCACAAACAATTCGAATGTATGCTATTCAAGGCAATGGATACGAAGAAGAATTACAAGCCTTTTCTTGTAGCAACAACAGTACTGTAAATTTTAGAGCACGCTTTAGTTCTCTTCTCACAAATTACATTGAATTTAGACTATATGACAATAGAGGCCGTATGATTGCAGTAGAACGTAGGCAACCTCGTTCGTAGGCAACCTCGTTCATTTATTCTCTCCTCTTAGAATCAATAAAAAAAGCCAAAATATTAAATAAAATATTTTGGCTTTTTTTTTGACTTACGCTTATTGACTTACTGGAGAGTGTCTCTTACTCTATTACTCTGAGGAAAAATATATGTTATATGCTCAGAAATATACGTTATATACTCTGGTGAGTGTCTCTTACTCTATTACTCTGGGGTTACCAACTGCTTTAAATAATCTATAAAATTTTATAAAATAATATAAATATTTTATAGAATTATGTGGAAATATCAAAGCTGATTTAACACTAAAAGATAGAGTGTATATTTGTAATGA
>Ga0116147_1001150_pt1 | contig 29528 bp, 12 predicted proteins | sample AD_JPNHG3_MetaG_FD_89749 | JGI IMG/M metagenome (GOLD analysis project Ga0116147, IMG submission 89749) | Active sludge microbial communities of municipal wastewater-treating anaerobic digesters from Japan - AD_JPNHG3_MetaG | ecosystem: Engineered > Bioreactor > Anaerobic > Digestate | place...
CGGATTGCCCGCACCGCGAAAAGAACGGCTGGACCGGCGATGCGTCGCTGGCCTCGGAGCTCGCGATGTACAACTTCCAGAACACGGCGGCCTATGAGAAGTGGATACAGGACCTGATCGACGAGCAGCGCCCCGACGGCAATCTGCCCGGCATCGTACCGTCCAGCGGCTGGGGCTATCAATGGGGCAACGGCCCAGCCTGGGACAGTGCGCTGGTCATCATTCCCTGGATGCTGTACGTCTACCAGGGCGACACGCGCGTATTGGAAACGGCCTATCCGGCCATGGCGAAGTACGTCGACTACATGACCTCGCGGGCCAAGGACGGGATCGTTTCGCACGGCCTCGGCGACTGGATCCCGGTCAAGACCCAAACGCCGACCGAAGTGACCTCCACCGGCTATTACTACCTCGACGCACAGATCGTGGCGCGTACGGCCGAGTTGCTCGGCAAGGCCGCCGACGCTAAAAAATACGCCGCACTCGCGAGTTCCATCCGCGAGGCCTACACGCGCCACCTCTACAAAGGAAACGGCGTCTACTCGATCGGCAGCCAGACCGCGCAGAGCTGCGCCCTGCATCAGGGGTTGGTCCCCGACACCGAGCGAGCCACCGTGGAGGCGCGTCTGATCGAAGCCGTGCTGAGAAACCATGCGTTCCCGGACTTCGGCATTCTGGGCTCGAAATATGTGTTCCGCGCGCTGAGCGCCGCCGGCCGCACCGACCTCGCTTTCGCGATGGCCACGAAAGAAGAACACCCCTCTTTCGGCAACTGGATCCGGCGTGGCGCCACCACCTTTTGGGAGGACTGGCATGAAGGCGCGTCGCGCAACCACATCATGTTCGGCGATATTTCCGCCTGGTTTTACCAGTACCTTGGCGGTATTCGCTTGGCGGATACGGTCTCTGCCATCGCGGCAACCGCTGATCCGCAGGCGGTGGCCTTCAAGCGTTTTATCATTGCGCCGGAACCGGTAGAGGGCTTGGACTGGGTCAAAGCCGAACACGATTCGCCCTACGGCCTCATCCGCAGCGAATGGCGGCGCGAGAACGGCGCCTTTGTGCTCGCGGTTGAGATTCCCGTCAACACCGAAGCGACCGTATACCTGCCGGTCAAGCCGGATGCGCAAAACGTGACCGCGGACGTGCCCCCTATCAAGTCGGACCGCGACCGCATGGCCTTCCGCGTCGGCTCCGGCCGCTATCGCTTCTGTGCACGCTAAGAGGCGCTTGCCGCGTCAGAAGGTCATGTCCGGATAGAGGAAACACTCGATCTTCGACTTGGACTTCAGATCACGGAAATAGGCGTCAACACCGGCCTTGTACTTCGTCCGCGCGATACTGTCGGTCATGCGTTTATGGTCGACCGGCAGGCTCTTAAGCAAGATATGCGACACGCGTACCGTCTCCGGAACCGCCGGCGACGTCTCGGTCGCCTCGGTCTTCGGCGTGCGCGCCGTGACTTTCAGGATATGATAACCGTGACGCGTTTCGATCACGGGGCCGATCGCGCCGACCTCCTGCGTGAAGGCCGCCTGTTCAAATTCTCGCGGCATTTTACCACGCGTGAATTCGCCCAGGTCGCCGCCGTTCTTCGCGCTCGGGCACTGCGAAACCGTACGCGCGGTATCTGCGAAATCCGCGCCGTCCAAAAGCTGCTTGCGGATGCCCTCCAATTTGACGCGAATCGCCTTGTTGGATGCCGTCAGCAAAGCCACGGATTCAGAGATCTCTTGGTCCGTCACACGCAACAGGTCACGCACCTTCTGCTTCAACAGCTTATCGATGACCAAGCCGTCCTCAAATTCGCGGCGCATCATCTCTTCGCCCATCGGGCCTTTTATGAAAAAATCATTGGTTGTCCAATTCCGTGACTTGAGTGAGATTGCAAGCGAGCGCAACCCTTCCTGCCGATCCGCCTCGGTCAACTGGATCTTCTCCTTGGCCGCCTCCTCCATCATCACCGTTTTAAAGACAAATGCCTTGATGGACCGCCGCCGGAAATGCTCTTTGGCCTCCTCCATACGGTTGGTCGGGATGATCAGATGGTTTACCTCCACATCGTCCTTGAGATATCCCATCGCGCGCTTCTCCATGTCGGCCCATGAGAGCGGCGTGCCGTTCACCATGGCAACCACATAGTCCGGCGGCATCTCAACCGGCGGCGCGACCGGTTTCAGCGCACTTTGCGGTGTATTCTCACGCCCGCAGCCGCAAAGCGCAACCACACCCAGAACCGATAAAATAGAGACCGCATGACACATCTGACGCATCTGAGAATCTCCTCAAACACAAGATCACCACATGACCAATAGGGCGATACATTACACGATCCCCCCTTTCATTTCGAGCCTGAAAAAGCGCCCCGACCTGCTATTTCACCGCAGCGTTGCGTTTGTCAAAAAACTCGATGAGGGTATAAACTTCATGATTCACGGCGCGTGCACGGTCCAGCAGCGGCCGGTGAGGCTGTCCTTCCACGTCAAACATCCCTTTATTCGCGCCACCGAAGTTATCCAGCGCTTTGGATTCAGGCGGATCGTCCATGTACTTAAAAAAGTGCCAACCGACCACATTCGGTGTCTCCAGCGCCGAAAGCGCGAAGTGCTGGTAGTAACGCGCACGGTCTTCCTGCGTATGCACCACCCAGCCGGCACCGTGCGTGTTGGCCAGCTTGGGCACCACATCAAGCGCCTTGGCATACCACTCGGTAAAAAGGATCGGACGGTCAGCCCACTCGGCCCAATCGGCCAGCTCATCAGCCTGGATGCCCCAACGGCCATAATAATTGACCGAAACCACGTCATGATATGGCGCGAGCATCTTCCAGAACCACGGGCTATCGAACTGGCCCTGCGAATAGTTGAGTCGCGAGCCCAGATACAGGTGGTTCGGATCATGCTTGCGCACGATGGGCGTCACAATGCTGTAGTACCGCTCAAAGGCGTACGCGATGAATTCGTACCGGTCGCGACGCGTCAGGCCGGATGTGTCTGCCGATCCCTTGCGGCCCATGACCCACGCGATGGCCGCGTCGCGTCCATGCTTCCGATCCGGATCAGACGGGTCACTCGCCAGATAGCGGTCCAGCAGATCCACCGGGCATTGGATTTCGTTTTCGGTCATGATTCCCAACAGGGTAGGGTCATTGGCCGTGCTCGCGAGGTTCGTCCCAAACGCTTCGCAGAAAGCGGGAAACTCAGGATGAAACACCGGCATGCAGCGGTTGGGGAACCCCAAGGTCCCGGACGCCGGCTCGACATATTTTTTCGAGCGCGCGAAAGCGAACAGGAAATCGTGACGCCGAACCCAGACCAACGGTTGTGCCACCTGCTTTAACCGCAGGCTTGAGCCGTTACCGAGCCCGTTGAAGCCGTTCTCGCGAAACTGCACCGTGACCTTCTCAGCCCACTGTTCGGGCGAGCCGAAGTTTTTCGCGACCTGGCGCGGCTCGCGAACCGTGTTGATCGCCACATTGTAAAAACGGTAACCCTCGGGATCGATCAGCCACCAGCGGCCATCGATCTTTTGCGTACGGAAAAACCCGGTGGCCCGCTCGCGCGGCAGATCCATGCAACCGCCATACCGGCTCAGTGTCGTGCGTTTTCCGGACGGCGTGTACCCGTTCAGCGTTTCGAGCAGGCGCGTCCGCTGTGCGCGCCACGGCCCCGGTGTCTCCGGATTACTGCCGTGCGTCTCGACGATGACCGTACCGTCAAGCGACACGGGCTCGACGGGCGGCGTCCATCCATAAGCCCGACGGCGATCCTCGAATAACGCTCCGATCTCCTCGGGGGACAAGGCGCGACGATACAGGCGTAGTTCGCCGATTCGCCCGCGTAACGTAGGCTTCCGTCCAAGCCCCGCCCCGATCAACAGTGGATTCCCATTGAAAGTTAGCGCCGCACGCTGCTTCAGCTCAGCGTCCAATGCCCCGTTGACATAGAGGCGCACCGTCGTGCCGTCCGACGTGGCCGCCATGCACACCCACTGCTTCAGCGGGACCGGCGAGCGTGTCTCCACCAATGCCTTCGCCACGCCTTTTCCGCCGAATTGCCCATACACGACGTGTCCGCCCTTGGCCGACATGCCGAAGACCGGCGTCGTCCAGTCCGGATTCGAGTTGGGAATGCCGAAGAGCACGGTGTCCGAGCGCAGCCGGTCGGCGCGGAACCAGAATACCGATGTGATCGCCTCCGTCAGGCGAAGCGACTGTTTCAACTCTACCCGCACATGGCCGTCATCCACCTCATTCAGCGCCAGCGAAACGGCACCTGGCTCCTTGTGCAACGTGCCAGAAACAATCACGCCGTCGTTTCCGTTGCCGGAACGATCTTTGACGATTTTGCCGTCACAGCCGTCGAACGCCCAGTGTCCGATCAGCCCATCCGACTGAACATCGGCCATGACAGCCCCGCAGCAAACCAACAGAAGACCCAATGTCACAGTTGTACGTTTCATGGGTCGCCACTATAACGAAACGCCAAACGGCTCTCAAGCGGGAACGGGAATCAGTTGTTCAACGGATGGCCACGCGGGGTGTAAGGAAGAAGGAGAAAAGCCACTGGTGACCGCTTATCAGGGGGCCTGTCCCAAGACAACCGTGTCGGCGGTGCCGACCCCCAACACACCGCCCACCCACAACTTGTTCGACATGCATTGGTCATTGTAATCCGCGACATCCTTCATCCTTTAGAAGGCGACTCCGCACTGTTTTCCTACAAAATAGCCATGTTTGGCCAAATTAAAACGTCCAGCCCCACCCTTGGCGGCGTCCTTGGACAACAACGCTTTCCAAACGCCCTCGGCTCCTTTGACGTTCACTTTGACGGGTTGGCCTGTCAGGTTGATAAGCGAAATGACGCGAACCCCGTTCAGCGTGCGCACGAAGGCGCTCACCGCCTGCGGCTGGTCGTGGTCAAGCCACGTCAAATCGCCCTGCGTCAGCGCAGGTTCAGACTTGCGCAGTGCGCAGAGCGACTTCACGAGTGCGAAACGCGCGCGCCCGGTCTCGGTCTCGCCACTGCCCCAGTCGATCGGCAAGCGACCGAAGATACTGTGTCGGGCGGTGTCAGCCACCTCCTGCCCGTTGTACACGAACGGGACGCCGTCCATCGTGAACAGCCAGACCAGCGCGGCGTCGACACGCGCCGTCCCCCAGCGCTTCTCCAGCCGGTTGTCATAATCATCGTTGGCGATGTCGTGATTGTCGATGAAGCGCGCGAACTTCGCGCCACCACGCGGACGCTGGTCGCGCATCGTGGTCCACAGCTTGCGGATCTCCGCTGCGTCATCCAGCGTCTTGAACGCCTTGCCCCAGCCATAGTCCAGATCAAACGCCTTGAGCTGATCCTCCTTGCGCGTACCTTCCGCCAGCATGCCGACATCCGGTTTGATGCGTTCAATACGTGCACGTCCCTCCTCCCAGAAATCGAGAGGGATCTGATCCGCGACGTCACAGCGGAAACCGTCCACGTCGAAATCACGAATCCACATCTCCATGTTCTTCCAGAGATACTCACGCAACCCAGGGTTCTTGAAATTCAATCCGGGAAAACTCCAGCCCGCGTTCTTCACCTTCCCGTCTTCGGCCCGCTTTACGAAATCTGGATTCGAAGCAATGAAGACCGCCTTGGGCCCGCAGTGCAGATACACCATATCAAGCATCACGCGCAGTTTGAGCGCATGCGCCGCGGCCACAAAATCTTTGAGATCCTGATCGGTGCCATACTCGGGATCAACGTGGTAGAAGTCCTTCATGCGATACGGATTGCGCGGGTTGTTCATCCCCGACTTTTTCTGGCGCGGGCTCCAGAAGGCCTGGTCCATGTCGTCGTCCGCCACAAAGATCGGGCACAGATAGAGCACCGTCACGCCCAGTTCTGCCAGGCGCGGCAACCGTGCCTGCGCGGCCTTGAGCGTACCTTCCGGCGTAAATGCGCGCGGCTGGATCTGATAGATCACACCCTCCGTCAGCCACGCCGGCCACGGACGCGCCTGCTGCTGATGAAGCGGCACCTTGTCTGCCGCAGCGACCAGACTGAACAGAACCGCCAACAACCAACAACACGGTAGCTTTTTCATTTTGTCCCCTTGTTTATTCGACCAGAAACACCGCCGTGGCATACTGCGGCAGTTCCACTGTGAATGACTCGATGTTCTCCCCGATCACCCGTTCGGTTGTAATCTCCGTCACCCGCCGACTCTTCTGCGGCAAGGTGATCCGTTTCGATCCAGCCGTCCGCGTATGCAACATCGCCCATGCAGCTCCGACCGAAAACACATCCTCACAGTCCGTGTAGACATGGACGCCCGCCTCGCGGTACCACGTCCGCAACTGTTCCGCCGTCACCCCCGGCACTGAGGAAAAGATCGACCGCCATGTCGGATGTTTGCGTTCCGCTATGACGGCACGCCCGCTGAGCGCGCCGACACCATGCGCCAGAACGTTGACCCCAGGTTCTGCGCAGACAGTGAAGAGCGTTTTTTGCGTCTTGCCGATTCCAACCCGTGGACCGCCTCTGACGGGGATCCCCTCCAGTATCCCCTCTTCTGCCATCTCAAAGCGGAAGCCCGTCAGAGCTTCCATTCTGGCGTGCGATAAATTTTTCTGCGAGGCATACCCCGGCGCATAGAACCAGAGCAGTGTCCGGTTATCGGAACGCAACGCTTCGACGGCTGCGCGTTGCAGGTCGGTCAGGTAAAAGCAGTCGAGAAACACGAAGACACGGTATCCCTTGCCCTTGATCGCCTCCAGATCGTCGATCAGATACCAGTCGAACGGTGCCCCCGCCCTGTGGAAGGCCGCCATCTGGTGGTGATAGAGGCCATAGGAGATTTCATTCTCAGGAGACTGCCGATACCCCAGGTAATATTCGCTTTCCGGTGCCGAAATCACCGCCACCTGGGAGACTCGGCCGCGCGGGTGCCGCATCGCCACATCCGCCCACTTTTTCATGCGCCGTATGGTATCGATCAACACAGGGTCACGGAACCAACCGCCGTTGAGATCCATATACCACAGCCCCACGCCGTGCGTGACCGCGTTGCCGAACTCCCGGTACAGCAGGGACTGGGACTCCTCGACCGTCTCGACGTGGCACCGTCCATCCGGTCGCGGCTTGCGTTTCTCAAGATACGTCTGATCGTCCCCTTCGTCGAAGAACAGCTTGCCGTGCAAGGCCGCACTCCCCAGATACTGCCGCATTCCTCCGTCTTCGCCCAGCCTGCGCCGGTAATACGTATGTGGCGCGGAAAGAATATCGAGATGTTTCGAACGCAACATGCGGGCGATCCCCCGATGATCAATTTCGATCGGCCAGTTGACGTCCTGCGTATAACCAAAAAACGCCATCGTGAGCCGCTTGCCATCGCTTTCCTCTTTGACGATCCGACAGTAGTGGTCGAGCAGCTCGACTGCGGTCAGGTTGTGGCACTCGAAATAATCCATCACCGCCCGCGACTTCTGCGGGTCGCGCCAGGCCCCGGCTGTCATTCGCCGCCGCTGCGCCAGATCCGGCACCTGGACAGTCTCAAAGGTCAATTCCGGATCATTCCACGCATCGCGCAGCCGGTTCACGTCATTCCCGTACTTGTCGCGCAGGTAGCGGATCAACCGGAGCCGCATCGGTTCAGAGAGATCCGAGGCGACAGGATCGGGCGTGCGTGAAAATTGGGAGTCCCAATGGAACCATTCTCCGCTCGGCCCCTCTGCAACATGAATGCCGATCATGTTGTTCCCGGCCTCGGTGTTCAGCAGGTGGCGAACCACCCGCCGAAACGCCTCGCCCCCCTCGCGCACATACTTTTGGGAGGCGTACGAAATGCGCGGCGCCCGGCTCGCCGTCCGCTTGTCAGACACGGAATACACAAGCCGTTCGCCTGGATTCGCCTCCCCCCACCACATGGGCGGCGTGGTGAAAATGCGTGGCATGAAATACGCCTGCGGGGCCAACGTCAACAGATGCCGGATCTGTTCATCCTGAAAGGTCGGCTCGATGGAACCGTCCTGTTTCCAATAGGGATGTTGGTAGTGCTGCGTGGAGCCAAAAAAGGTAAACAGTTCGACTCCGGCCTTTGAGAACTGCGCCACCTCGTACTCTTCAGGCTTCCATTGCCAGAACATCATCGGTGTGACCGGACGGCCATCCCGCCAGAGTCCCGGCATCCCACGGTATTCACGCACCGACCACACAGGCTTCTGCGCGGGAGGCTTGTCCTGGGCCGCCACCGACAGTGCCGACAGGATCGCCAGCAGCAGCATTCGTTTCATGGACATTTTCTCATGGTTTCCTGTCCGTGTCTCACCCCTCGCCTCAGCGTACCTGGAGTAGTGTCCCTTTCCCGGACACATTGACTGAAAACTGCGTGCCGACCACCGCGAAAGTCACGGATGTCGAGGCCGACGGTTGCGGCTCGACCTTCCAGCCCGCGAGGCCTTCCGGCGCCGTCACGGCGGTCGCGATCAGAAGCGTCAGCCGCCCTCCCGTGAATCCCGGGGGTAACACCACCGTACCCGTCGCGCCGAGCGTGACAGCCCCGGTCACCTCCAGTGAATCCGGTTCCGCCGCGGCCACGATCCCGCCGCAGGCCTCAATCGACAGATCCCCACCGATCGTCCCTTGGCCACCGATCCGGCCACCGGCTTGCACAATCACATTGCCTGCCGCCGTGACCGTGCCGCTGTCGTTTTCCACCAGCAGCGTGGCGTTCGTAACAATCACCATGCCGATGAACGAACCGGCCCCCGCCAGCGTTTGAACAGCACCGTCACGTACAGTGAACGCCCCTTCACCCTTCAGTGCGCCTGCAAACCACCCGCCTTGTCCAGACACCGTCAAACTGCCGCGTTTAAACGTTAACGTTCCCGTTCCATTGAGCGCGGCGACCTGCTGGATCACATCATGAACTTCCGCAGTCGCATTTTCAGCCACATTCAGAGCCGTACTAGCAGGCAGAATATCCATGCCGCCTCTGAGCAGTTCAAGCACCTCCGTATGCGAGAGCGCACGGTTATAGATTTCGACCTCGTCGATCATTCCTTGGAACCATTTGGCAGGTAAAGTCTCCTTGCGTCCGATGTAGAAAGAGAAGCCATCCCTAGCCACATTGAGGCCGGCGCGGGTGTCCTCAGCCACTTTGACTCCGTCCAGATAAAGTTCACGACCATCCCCGTCATACACTGCGGCGACGTGATGCCAGCCTTCTGGCCAAATGCCCCGATCCAAGCCGTTGACAATGTCCGTCTGCAGATTCGGCGTAGCACCGTCCGTGTATGAAATCCCCATGCGTCCGCTGTCGAAACCACCACGTAGCCGTATCAAATGACATCCCTTATAGGACGGGGTACCCTCGTCACCCCAAAAAACGATTGAGCCATCCGTGTCCGCATCCGTAACCGGATTGAACCAGGCTGAAACGGTCATCGTTTGATTACCCGTCGGCAGCAGCGGCGGCACGACACTGTCCGCCCAGAAAAGATACCCTATGCTTGAGCCGGAGAGGTCCAAAGCTTTACCGCGTTTCCCCGATGCCGCCACACGTGCCGATCCGAATGCAGTGAGGTCGTAACCGTTCGCGCTGCTGTCTTTCCCGGGATTGAGCTCGTCTTCAAAACGGTAACGTGCGACTAGGTTCGTGGAATGCCAAACCGACCTGTAACTGGCCATGGTCAACGCCATGACCTGTTGAACCTCACCCTGATTGAGCGTCTTGTTAAAGATCATCACCTCGTCCAGCAGGCCGTCATAATAGTTCGCCGTGCTGTACGGCGCACCCCCGAGTTGAAACACCTGTGGGGACACGGACAGAACGGTGGTGCGATTCTCCGTATCATTCAACACGCCATCAATATACACCCGCCTGATGCGCGTCACACTGTCATAGGTGCAGGCAAAATGATGCCACCCGCCGTTCAAAGCATCATCGAAAAGATTATAGCCGGCAGAGATGATTTTGTTGTTACCGAAATTGGATACCAAGATCTCGGTATCACTAGCGAAACGGAATATGACACCTGCTCCTGAAGCAGAGCCACTCGTGCTGGAGCCCCAAAAAACGGCCATCCCCTGTTTGTTGCCAACGGAGGGGTTACACCATGCCGTCATCGTATACGACTGATCCCCTCTCGGAAACGTCTCAGGAAACCCGTCGGCCACAAGCATGTCGTGGTTGGCCGAACTGAACCGGGCCGCGCCGCCGTCCTTCCCGGCAGCCGCAAAAATCGGGCTGTTGCTCGGGATCAGGTGATACCCGTTGCCGCTGCTGTCCTTGCCGAGCTGATTCGGATCATTGAAACGGTAATACGCCTGCAACCCCGCAACATCAAGTCCAGACCCTAATACAAGCTTTCCCTCTTGGACTTCCGTCGCACCGGTGTAGGCGTGACCGCCGCTCAGTGTCAGCGTATAGTCCGCGCCCTGCTTGACCAGACTGCCGTCACCGGTAATCCCCGACCGGAACACTGTCGAGGTGGCGGTCGCGCCACCATTCACAGTGAGAATCCCGCCATTTTTCAGGTGAATGCAGCCGGCGGCCCCCTCCCCGCCAAGTGTTGCCACGGTTTGATCACCCACGAGGTGGAGGTTTCCGATAAAGCCGACCTCAATCGCCGCTGTTGCCGGCAGCGGATTGTTAACCGCATACACGGATGTGTCAGGTTCTTGACCGTTCACCCGCACCGCAAACAATTCGCCGCGGCTCATCGCCCAGTCAGCGATCATGAGATCGTCCATCAACCCTGTGTAAGCCGTATCGCTTCCGAGCCATCCGAAACCGAGCCTGAAATTCCCCGCAGTCAACGCCAACTCACCGTTTTCTGTGAACGACCGGACCAGTTCGCCATCGATATAAAAATGGAACTGTTCCCCGGTATAGACCATGGCCACGTGATGCCAGCGGCCATCCAGCAGATCTCCCGCATAGGGCAAAGTGGGGTTGCCCACCCAATCTGCCATCATGATCGGCGTTCCCGGCGTATCTAACTTCAGCCGCATGCCGATTCCCTTTCTAGCGGTATTCACGGTGCCCCAACCGAATAATATCGCGCTTTGATGCACACCGGCTGACGGCTTCAGCCAAAGCGCGACCGTGAACGGCGAGTTGTTCGTCGGAATCCCGACAACGCTTAGTCCCGTTCCCTGTCCCGCGAGATAGGCGCCGTTATCCAACGACAACACGCCGCCACGCACGTCATCGTGGAGATGCCATTGCGTGGCTGTCCCAATCTTCACAAGATGGTTCGCGAGCGGACCACTGTCCTTGCCGATGTCGTTTTCATCGTCAAAACGCCACCAAGCCACGGTCCGTCCCGTCGGTTTCCCGATCGTCAGGCTCCCGTTATCGAGCGTGACGGATTCGAGATCCAACTGCGAACTGGGCATCGACTGGAGTGCGCCACGCACCATCACCAGTCGGCCGCCCCCCGTCAGGCGTCCTTCCCAATCCAACGGATGTTGCGTGCCGCCGAGTTCAAGGGTGAAACCGTTGAGCGCGATGTCCGGCGCGGGAGACACCCATGACTGAATGCCGTCAACTTCCGCGTCTGATTCTAGATACAGCAAGGCATTCGTGGCATTCATTATCACCACACTGTCCACCAACGCCGCACGGTTAGAAAGAATCAACGTACCGTCATCCAACCGGATATTCGCGAGAACACTTTCGTAACGGCTTACCAGACGCAGACGCCCTGATCCGCTTTTGACTATCCCCCGCTTCGCAAAGTACAGGTTCGGCCATAGCGTCAATGTCCCGCCCGTTACACGGATTTCGCCACCAGCAAAATCAGACGTGATCGGGGTTACATCAAACCCCAGTTTAGCGCCGTCCTCTGTCTGGATCGACCACTCCGCATCCGGCGGGCCGTCAAACACCATCGCCCCGACACCGATATCGTGGGTGATCGTGATCGTCTCGCCGCTACCCAAAGCGCTGAAATCGGCGACATCCGGCGCATTGCGAGGAACGTAACCGTCCTGCCAGTTCGCCTCGTCGGACCAATATCCGCCCGTGGCTTTGATCCACACGCCTGTTGCCGCCCGCGTTGCCGAAGTCCCAAGAATAAGAACCGTCAGAGCCCGACACAATATCCTGTTCCCGATCCTTTTCATGGAGCGCTTCTACTTTCTCCTAAACTTGAGAGTTGAGGGTTGAACGTTGAACGTTGCAAGTCATCCCGTCGTTGCCTACCGTTCTGCAGGCGGCGGGCCAGACTGAACGAAACCCGTCGCCATGGCCTTCTTATCGGATTTCCAACTCGTACCACACGGTCTTGTACTGCGGCCCGATCGCGACACGGCAACCGCCCGCCACATTTTCGACCGGCACATCGCCCTGACGCGCCCCGCGCTCATCGAGCGCATAACAATGCGTTTTCGCCGCGGGCGACGGCAACGTCACGACAGCAGGCACCCCCTCCACCAGCACCGTTCCCTCGCCCCAGTGCGTGCGGTCGCGTAATGCCGCCGAGCCTCCGGGATACGTCTCAAACTGCGTGCCCTCATTCTCCGACACGCCGGTGGCGGTCAGCAGGATCGTGGCCGGTTTGCCGTCCGCGCCGAAACCGGTCGCGTGCCGCGAGGTCAGCGACACCGTAGCCCACCCCAGACGCGTCTGCCCGATCGCCAGTTTGACACCGCTCAGCGCGATTTCGCGTCCCTCCGGGAAGCCGCTGAACAGCTTCGTGTTGGGCGTGTCGACGGTCCAATAGGCTTTGCCGGGGCGCTCACGGTTCCAGGTCAACTCGCCGGTGTCGCTGACAATCACAGCACCCCATGTGGGCGTGGCGGGTTTGGGTGCCCTGTCCGCCTCGTCGGCAGATTTGGCCGAGAAGTCCATTGCCACCTTGTGAACCAGCGCATAGCTGCTGTCGATGCCGCATGTGCCGATGCTGGCGGTGATAGCCCGCGACTTCACCAGGCGATCGAAAAACGTCCCATTGTCGAGCGAGCCGACCACGTTCCCCTGTGCCTCGCGCACATCGCCGCGCAGATACATCGCCGCGCAGGCCGGGAAGTGCGCCAACACATCTGTACGGGCGATCATGCTGAAGAAATAGGTGTTCCGTTTCGGATTGAAATCGGGGCTGTGGTTGTAGGTGTACTCAAAGACGCCGTCCCATCCTTGGAGCGCACCGTACGCGCGCAGCATCGGCTGGCCCTCGGCACCGTACTGGTTCGGGAACGGATGATTGTACTCGCTGATGGTGTAAGGCTTGCCCAGCACGCGCTGCGTCGCGAGGCGAATGATGCAGGAAAGCGAATTGACCATGGATTCGTTGCGGATCGTCCAATTGACATTCACACTCGGATGGCACCAGTATGAATGATTGTCCACATAATCCAGCTCTGCCTGAAGCTGCGGCGGGCTGTAACCGAGCTGCGTGCCAGAGATGGGCGCCTTCGCTTTCAACTCATTTTTCACGTAGTCGGCGAGACCGGTCCAGTAGGCATGCTCCATATCCCAAATGAATCTCGTGAAGTCGGTTCGAGCCTCCGGAGGAGCGAAGTCACGGCTCCGCACGACCGGCACGCTGGCGGTCTCGATGCGCGCCTTTTCATCAAACGCCGTGATCGCGCCGCTCTGGAACGAAAGATCGTCAATCTCAAAGGCGCCCACCGGAAAACGCGTGAACTGAATTTCCGCCTTGTCGCTGCTCTCTGCCGCGATGAACGCGAAGCTGTGTTGGCTCCACGCCTTGCCGGCCGTCAGTTTCTGGTGCACGCCCAGCGAGCGCCATCCGTCCTTGGCATCCGCCACCGCGAAGCCCAGCGTGGCGCTCCCCTCTCCTTGAGTACGGCGCACCTTAAAGGAGACCGTGTAGGGCTTGTCTTTCTGCACCGCAATCCGGCGAAAGATCTTCGGGAAGTACTCATCGCCGCCACGCTCCACCGTCACTTTCAGCACACCCTCTTCGGCAGCGGCCCTAACTGCGGATGTCCCTTTGGCAAGGATCCAGCGCTTGCCATCGAACACCACGGGGGCATCAAAAGCACCCTCGGTGACCTGTTCGCCGCTCAACGGCACGGACACCCATTTCCAGGCTTCCTTCATCGCCTCGGTCGTCCCGTATTGCTTCTTGAGCCAGGCATTCCACTGACCCTGCAGCGCTTCGGCGACACGCCCCGACACGCGGTCGATCGCCCCGCTGAAATAGTTGTTGAAAAAGGCGTTCTCGTTGTTGATCTCGATCATCGCGACGCATGGATCGTCGGTGTACGCCAGCCCGGTGTAGGGATTGACGCGGGTCAACAGCGCCTTGGCGTAGGCCTTTTCAGAGGCGATCATCAGCGGATCAATGAAGCTCAGCCCTTTGGGGAAACGCGCGACATGCAGGTTCATGTTGACGTAGATGCCGCGCTTCTTTAGCGCCGCGATCAGGTAATCCTGACGGTCAACGGCTTCCGGATCCAACCGGAAGGGTTTGGTCGGATCCGCTCCAAACGCACCGGGCAATCCGCCCTTGCCGAAGATGCCGGTTTCCGCAGGGGTCATGAAGTTGCCATATTCGGCGTCAAAGTAGTGCAGCCGCACACAGTTGATGCCGAAGCGCGCAAGCCGATCGGCCGTCTCGTCGGCCTGGGCGTGCGTCGGGAAGTTCGCCGGCCCGGTCAGGTTCGTCGCGTGGAAGCGGATACGTCCCTTGTCCGTCACAAAATGTCCGTCCTGCACCCGCACGAACCCATGCTTGCCCGCCGGAGCATCAAGCAGATGCGCCATGCTGACCGCGTTGTCCGGCGAATCATACGAAATCAAAAAAGGGAACAGCGGCGCCGGCGTCTCCGCCGCCCCCACCGCCAACGTCATCACACCTAACACTCCACCGATCACACTGCAAGTCATTTTCATGTTCCCATCCTTCCCGTATCCATTACTTGAGCTTTGAAAGTTGAACGTTGAGAATTATCCATGCGATCATTCGCGGCACGTCCGTGCGGCTGACTATCCTCACAACCCGTCGCCGTCTTTCAGCAAGCTGAACGTCACGTTTTTCGCCGCCCCGTCGCGATCCGTGTACGTCAGGCGGTAACGGCCTTTAAATCCACGGAACGTCACACGACCGTCCGCAGCGGGTTTCACGGTCAGGCGCGTCTTCCACTCGCCGTTGATGAGCCCATCCAGCACGTGGAATGCTGGCTTAGGCTCCATTTGTCGCGTGAAGATGCCGGATTTCAGAGGTTCGCCCCTGGCCCCGCAGTCATCCACCAGATTCCACCATGTGATCCTGTAGATGCTGGGCCATGAGAACCACAGCCGGTACATGTCGCGTGTCAGTTCGGCCTGAATCGCTTTGGCGCGCTTATCACCGCCGGGGGCGGGAATCGTGATCTCGCTCAGGTGGATCGGCCGCTGGAGCGTATCCAGCTCTTCCAAATAACGGATCACGTCAGCCGGTGCCCAGGATGTGTTGTTGTGGTTGATCGTCTTGCCGGCCACGAGGTCCAGGACCGGCTGCGATCCGAACAGGTGCATCTGGAGGCCCACCACGTCGATCTTCGCGCCGCGCGCGATCAGATCGCGGATGAAGGGCGGGTAGACCTCACGCCAGGAGTCGTTGATGCAGAAGCAGACCGGCGACGGAAAACCCCTTTCAGCCCACTTGAACACCTTGAAGGTGTAGTCTTCAGGCATCACGCCATACCGCGGTTTTCCGGGCACGGGATCGACGCTCTCGTTGACGATGTCCCAGCTCGGGATGCGTCCCTTATAGTAGGCGCAGATCTCGCGCACGCGTTTTTCGAACAGACGCTCCATCTCACCCACCTTGTCGGCATCTTTCGAAATCCACGTGGGATGGTTCCATTTGGTGTTGCCCCAGATCAGCGGATGTCCGTGCATCGCGATGCCCTTGGCCTCGCAGAACGCAATGATCTTTTCCGGGGAAGGGCGCCGCCAGTGAAACTCCGTCCAAGGCTCCTTGACGGCATTCCAATACGCCGCCGAGTCTTGCTCGGTGGCCAGGCAACGCGGTTGCCCCGGCTCCGGCTCAAACGTCTTCCAGTAAAACGCGATCGTCGCCGCGTTAAACAGGGTGCCGAACACCTCTTTGTACTTGCGGTTCAGCTCGTCAGATCCCAACTGATCGAAGTTGAAGATGTTGGCACCGAACAAAAAGGCGTGGTCGAGCTGCTCGACTTTCACTTCCGTGCCCGGTTTAACCGCGGGCAGCCGTACCGAGGCTTCCGCCATGCGGTTCTCACGGATGCCACGCTCGATCCGCGCTTTCACTTCGGGCGCGTTCCACTGTGCGCGGTACGCCGCACTCATCACGTCCGCCGCCTGCGCCGCCACGGCTCCCAGAAACACCCCGCAAACAATCTTTCTGATCATGTCCATTAACACGCTGCCCACCCATAACTTGTTCGACATGCATGGGTCATGATCGTCAATGACCTTTTCAGACCATCGGGCACCGCTTGCGTCGAGATCGCACACACCGTGATGGATACGCAACACAACATCCGTTTGACACGATTTTTCACGTCTCAGTCCCCTTTCGACGGATACCGCAATTTTCACTCAAGGATTGCAATGTTAACTTACCACGTTTTTCCAACATCGAACAACCCGCTTTTGCGCAAAATAATCCTCTGTTTTGCGCAAGACCGCTGCCGCGTTTAACTCTTTCCCTAATGAATGCTAAGCAGCGTCCCTTGACGGAACACGCCCACGCTGAACGCTGTTTCCTCTGTACGGAACATGACGGCCATCGACGGCTGCGGCGGATCAATCTGCCAGCCCGCCACACCGTCCGGTGCTGTGACGGATGTCGCGTTGAGAAGTGTCAGCGAGCCTTGCGTGAAGCCCTGCGGCAGCGATACCACACCATTGGCCGCCAGCGTCACGCTGCCGTCTACCGTCAAGGCGTCCCCGCCCGCGATGACAGCCCCGCTTTCCAGAACGACTTTGCCCGCCAACGCCCCGCTGCCGCCGATAACGCCGCCAGCATGCACGATAACCTTGGCGTCCGCCCCTGTCACAAGACCGCTCGCGTTTTCAATCCTCAGCGTGGCGTTTGACACCGACAGCGTGCCGTTGAACGTCCCGGCACCTGCCAGCGTCTGAACCGCACCGCCGCGCAGCGCGACCCTACCCGCGCCTGTCAGTGCGCCACCGAATGTCCCGACTCCATCGGCAATCGTCAGCTCGCCGCCTAACGCGACACGCACCTCGCCCGCACCGCCGAGCCCACTGACCCGCTGCGCCGCTGTACTGACATCAAGAACGGCTCCGGCCACCACTTCCGCCGTGCGCTCGGGGGGAAGGACATCCGGACGACCGCGCAAGACCTCCAGAATCTCGGTGCGCGACAGGGCACAGTTGTAGATCGTCACGTCATCGATCTTCCCCTGGAACCAGTTAGAAGGCGCGTTAGGCTTGTAAGCAATCGAGAAGGACCCCTGCTCTACAGACTGCCCACTCACTCGGTTTCTTGCCACAAGCGCCCCATCGATGTAAAGCGAACGTAAACCACCCGGCCCGACCACCGCTGCCAGATGATGCCATCCTTCATCATTGTCGCCACGCTCGAAAGAGAGCAACGAATCGTTCCCGACAAACCCCACGCCATCTACCATCCTGAAAACAGACTGTCCCGCCTGATTGCCCGACAGACGCAACAGGTGGCACCCCCTTCGACCGTCGACGGTGACTCCCCAAAACACGATACCGCCTTCTTTATGGGCATTGGACATAGGATTCACCCACGCCGTGACCGTGACGGGCGCGTTGCCAGTCGGCAGGGCCTCGGGGAAGACGTCTCCGTCCCATTTCAGGTAACCCTGCGTCGTCCTGTTGAGCGACAACGCCTGTCCGATCTTGCCTGCCGCAGACGCGACACTGCCAACCTTTGAGAGAAGATATCCGTAAGGTCCTGAATCCCGCCCGGGATCCGCCGCATCCTCAAAATCGTAACGTGCCACCACACGGTCAGTCAGGCGCGTCCCCCATGACTCAGCCAAGACGCCGGTCGAGATGTCAACCACCTCGTTCTCATCCAGCGCACGATTAAAGATCATCACCTCGTCCAACAATCCGTCGTAAAAAAACGTTGAGCCATGTTGCCCGCCGCCCAGCCAGAACATGTTGCCAACAACTTTTAGATCGGATGAAAGCGTCCTCATACCACGCTGAATCCCATCCAAAAAGACGCGTTGCACGCGCGTCGCGGCGTCATAAGTGAAAACGATGTGGTGCCAACCACCGTCAGGTGTGTCATTCGCCAGATTGTATCCAGCGTTCACCGTCCAATTGTTGCCCATATTCGAGGCCAGGATGTTGGTGGCCGAATTGAAGCGGAATAGCACGGAAGATTTATCGTCAACGTTGCCGGTTCCCCAACACGCCACCAGTCCTGTCATATTGCCGCCCGCATTGAGGTTACACCATGCCGCGACCGTATAGGAGGAATTGCCGGTCGGCAGGGTGGTCGGGAAGACCGGCGCATAAAAATGAGTCGTGTCCGCCGACGTGAAAGAGGCTGCGCCATGGAAGAGCCCGGGCGCGTAGGCCGGCGCATTGCTTGCGGCCAGATCATAGCCGTTACCGCTGCTGTCCTTGCCGAGATTCGTTTCGTCGTCGAACCGGTAGTAGGCTTGAAGGCCTTCAGGGAAACGGGCGGCCAGTGCCAGCGTGCCTTCAGCGATCTCAACGGCACCGGTCGCATCCACGCGTCCCCCCAGCGTCAGCGTGGAGTCTGCCCCTCGTTTGACCAGCCGGCCATCACCGTTCACCGCGCCGTCCAACCGCCCCCCCCCGTCACCGTCAGCACCGCGCCATCCTGCAAGACGACGTGGCCTGCGGCGCCGGAGCCTCCTAGCGTGTTCAGCGCCTGATCCCCGGCAAGGCTCAACGTCCCGTTGTACGCGATCTCAACATCAGCCGTCTCCGGCAACAGATTCGCAGGTGATTTTTCGTCAGGCAACGTCCCGTTTTGCCACAATGCCTTGACCTGACCGTATGACAATGCGCCTTGTGTGATCAAGAAATCATCGATGAGTCCTTTGAAGGGATCGGCCGAAAAACCTTTACCCAGCGTGAAGTTCCCGGCGGCCACCTTTAGCTCTTCGCTCTCCACAAAGTTGAACACCAGTTCCCCGTCGATATAGTAGGAATAATACCCTTCGCGATAGACGATGACCACATGGTGCCACGCGCCGTCCATCAATCCCGGCGCGTATGGGATTTCATGGTTGTTCCCCCAATTGGTGTGCATCAGTGGCGTGTTCGATGTGGGCGTGTTGAGCCGGATCATGTTGTATCGCCTGCTCTGACTCTCCACCCCCCACGCATATATGCCGGCCTGATTCTGCACGCCAGCATCCGGCTTCAGCCAGAACGCGACCGTGAAGGACATGTTGGAGACCGGCAGACCGACCACATTTCCTCCGTTCGGACCGACAAGCCATGTCCCCGAACCACCCAGCGTGAGCACGCTGCCGCGTTCAGGATCATTGACCAACCATTGCGCTTGCGTACCATTCGTGACCAGATGGTTGGCATGCGGGCCGGAGTCTTTACCGATCTGCCCCGCGTCGTCGAACCGCCACCAGCCCGCGACTTTAATGCTGCCCCCGCACGCCAGACTTCCGTTCTCAAGCCGTACAGCAGCCACGTTCTGGGTATCGGTCAAAACCAACTTGTCACCGCGCGCCAAACACAGTGTTCCATTTGAAAAGTGGCCGTCGAAGACCCGGACGGCCCAATTTTCCCCACCGACCGATAACGTATGCCCACCCAGATCCACCGTCGGCAGCGGCACACTCCGCGATTCGATGCCGCCGATCTGCGCGTCGCCCTCAAGTTCCAGCGCTGCATCAGGAGAATCAAAGATCAAGGTGCTGACCGCCAGTGCCGCGCCTTGGGTCAACACCAGACGCCCCGCCTTCACATGCGTGGTGCCTGTGAACGTATTCGTCGAGGAGAGTCGGAGTGTGCCGGTACCGGTCTTGACGATCCCATCGTTGCCACCGGTGACCGGCGACACCAGATTCAACTCACCCCCATCCACCCGAATCTCGCCGTAGCGTTCCACCAGGAAGTCCGGGGCATTCGCGAGGCCCAGACTGCCCCCAGAGATTGTCCAGAAATCGCCAGCAAGGCCCGAGAACCACAAGGCGCCCGAGGCGGTGTGATTGGTCACCGTCACGGTTTCACCGGCGGCCAATAACGAAAAATCCGCAACATCCCCCTCGCCGGGACTGGACCCCGCCGACGACGGCACCACGTCGTTCTGCCAATTCGATGCCTCCGCCCAATAACCACCAGAGACATTCGACCACACCCCCGTCGCAGCCTGAACCGGAATGGCCTCCGATATAACGCACACGCACACCATCCGCAACAGCACATTGGCATCTAGCTTCATTTGTCACCTCATCTTTTCTTTACGAAAGGGACACCACACACATGTCCCTTGAGTATACCATCAAGCGGAAAAACAACCATCCCTTTTGCGCAAAATAATCCTCTGTTTTGCGCAACCCTCCTCTTTTCTCCTATCTCCATCCTCCCAAATCTTTCTCCCTTAGCCTTGCGTCTCCGCCCAGTTCCGCTACACTCTCCGGCTATCACACACCCTCAATGGATTGCTTCAGTCATCGACCCCAATCACCTCTATGGCGCTATTATCCCTTCGCAACGTCTCTGTGCAGTACGGCGGCCCCGCCGTGCTGGACGATGTCAGCCTCAGCATCGAACCCGGCGACCGGGCGTGCGTCACCGGACGCAACGGCGAGGGCAAGTCCACCCTGCTCAAAGTCATCGCCGGACTGGTCACGCCCGACTCGGGCGAGATCATCCGCCAACCGGGTTTACGAATCGCCTGTCTGACCCAGGATGTGCCGGGCGACACCGACGGCACGGTCGCCGACCTCGTCGCGCAGGGCTTGGGCCGTGAAGTCGGTGGCACCCACCACCCCGGCCCGGCACTGTTTCTGACCCAGCTCGGGCTGAATGGCGACACCCCGTTCAACGCGCTTTCGGGCGGCATGCGGCGTCGTGCGCTGCTGGCGCGCGCCCTGGTCGCCGACCCCGATCTGCTGCTGCTCGACGAGCCCACCAACCATCTGGACATCGCGACCATCGAGTGGCTGGAAGGATTCCTGCGCAAAAGCCGGTGCGCGTGTCTCTTCGTCACGCACGACCGCGCCTTTCTCAAGCGGGTGGCGGTCAAAGTGCTGGACCTCGACCGTGGCCAGCTCGCCGGCTGGGACTGCGACTATGCCACGTTTCTGCAGCGCAAGCGGGATCTGCTCAATGACGAGGCGGTCTACTGGGAGCGCAAGAGCAAACGGCTCGCGCAGGAAGAGGCGTGGATCCGGCGCGGCGTCAAGGCGCGCACCACACGCAACGAGGGCCGCGTGGCGGCTCTGCTGGCGCTGCGCGAAGCGTTCAAGCGGCGGCGTACCCAAGCCGGCGTCAGCCGCCTGCAGCTCGATGCGGCCGAAGCCTCCGGCGAACAGGTGCTGAAGATCGAGGGACTCTCCTTCGCCTACCCGGGCGGGGCACCGATTGTCCGCGACTTCAGCGCCAAGGTTTTACGTGGCGAGCGCATCGGCATCATCGGGCCTAACGGTTCCGGCAAGACCACGCTGCTCAACCTGCTGTGCGGACGCCTCGCGCCCGACGCCGGCCGCGTGACGGTGGGCGCGCGCGTGCAGATCGCCTTTTTTGACCAGCTTCGCGCCCGGCTCGACCTGGAAGCCAGCGTGGTCCAGAACCTCGCCGACGACCAAGACGAGGTCATCGTCGGCGGCGTGCGCAAGCATGTCTTCGGTTACCTTGGCGACTTCCTCTTCACGCCGGATCGTGCCCGCACCCCTGTCAAGGCGCTCTCCGGCGGCGAGCGCGCGCGATTGCTGTTGGCCAAGCTGTTTCTGCAGCCCGGCAACCTGCTCGTGATGGACGAGCCGACCAACGACCTCGACATTGAGACGCTGGAGTTGCTGGAGGAACAACTGCTGGGGTACGCCGGCACCCTGCTGCTGGTAAGCCACGACCGCGACTTCCTCGACAACGTCGTCACCAGCACGTTCGTGCTGGAGGGCGACGGGCGCGTGGGGCTTTATCCCGGCGGATATGCGGACTGGCTACAGCAGCGTCCAGTGCCTGACTCCGTCCCCGCCAAGAAATCCGCAGATACGACCACGCGGCCTGTGGTGCGAACCCAAACCCGGCTCAGCTACAAAGAAAAACGTGAACGCGAGGAATTGCCCGTCAAGATTGAGAAACTGGAGGCCGAAGTGGCAACGTTACATGCCACACTGGGTGATGCCACCCTCTACCAGAAAGACCCTGCGGCCATCGCGGCCGCGCAAAGCCGGTTGCCGCAGGCCGAAGCCGAGCTGGAGGCCGCCTTCGAACGCTGGGCCGAGATCGAAACGCGCGCGGCTCAGACCGATGCGTGACCCCTGCGCAAAACAGCATTTCTTTTTGCGCAAATGGACATGACCGGCTGAAATCGAGTGTGTTAAAATGTAGATGTTGTTAACGGGTCGTCTTGTATTTTTGACAAGGAGTCGGGATATGAAATTTACTGGATATGCCCTTGCACTCGTTTGTAGTGTATCGATCACCACGGCATTCGCCGACACAACCATCGGACCAGACGTTACCTTGGCCGTCACTAACAGCGAGACCTTGGGTACCGGTCTGGTGCAGCTCAAAGACGGCACCACGCTCGTGCTCTTGGGGGCGGATGCCGGTGTCGCCGGCTTCAACGAATACACGAATCACATCAACAAAGGCGGTACACCTTACAGCTCCCCCTACGGAACCTTCACGCGTGTCATCGACCACGTCTATTGGGCGACAAACATAATCACCGAAGCCCCCATAGAGTATATCTACACCGGGCGCTGGTATGTTCCTGAATCCGGACTGTACAGTTTCTACGAACACATTGATGACGAAGCGAGTATCGGTATCGACGGCCTGGTCATCCTCAAAGATTCCGGCAACTCAAGTTGGAGCCGACAGTCCTGCGTGCAGGATATTGCTCTGACGGCGGGTTGGCATGACATCGAGATCCGCATTTACAACGGCAACGCCAACGGCGGCCCCGTTTCGCCTCTTCTGCTGAGCGGCATTCTTTTCAGCCCCAGCAATGACCTGATCAGCATTGGCAACCAGACCAACGCCTATGCTTTCAGCGACCCCGGAGACGGCAGCGTGTTGCGTAACGTCCACAACGGACATCTCAGTCAGAAAATATTGGTCGAGGGAACCGCCATCCTGAATCTCACCAGCCATGGTATGGCACAACCGTTCCGTCTTACCGGCGGTCTCATACCGCTCACGAACACGACCGTTGCGGCGCAACTTGTCGTGGACGGCGCGGATGAACTCGTCTTCGGTGCCGCCGGCCTGGACATCAACTACCCTCCTTTCAATCTGGACGTAGCCTTCAGTCACGCCTCACCTGATGCTTGCCTGACCTTTGATGATCTGGTCACGCTGTACGCCTGGCCCACCTCCTGCGCCTGGCGTGTGGCCGACAACGCCATGCTCGCGCTGGCCGGCACCAACCTGCTCGGTACGGGCGACATCGCCCTGACCAACCACAACATCACCGTGCTCAGGCGCTACGCCGTCGCGGAGGACGCCGTGATCCGTGTACAAGGCACCAACCTCACAGCCGCGATCAAACCGTGTGATCTGGACGCGCTCGGCGTGTGGAGTGGTGTTGTAGCCACCTTCACGAATCACATTTCGCTGGAGGGTGTCGGCGCGAGTGCGCTTTTCCCGGTCAACAAGGACTTATACCTCGCGGGCACGATCTCCGGTACCGGCAGCGTGATTAAAACCGGAACCGCCCGTCTAGAGATCCTGGAACACTGTGATTTTTCGGGTGACATCACATGCAGCGGCGGCGGTGCGTTTGTCTTCCGTCAAAGCACCGCCGGCGATTCCAACAACACCGTAACCGTGTGGGCCAACACGACCTTCGCGCTGTATCCAGAGGGTTACGGAACCGTCCCGACAACCGCCTTTATCAAGCAGTTGATCGGGGCGGGCACAGGCAACAAACTGTTTATTCCAGCCCTCCAAACGATGGAGGTGGAACGGCTCGGAGGCACCATCTTGGTCGACGGCGACGGTGCGGTGCACGTCGGCACGCTGGCAGCGGGTGCCACCCTGACTGCCAGTCGCGCGCTAGCCGTGACGGTCGACACCGTTGAGCCAGGAGCGTCCATCAACCTCAGCGGCAGCGCATCCCTCACGCTCGGCAGCGGCACCGTCTTGGAATCCCTGCACCTGGACACCGGCGCGTTTTCGATCTCGGGTGATGCCTCGATTACACAACTTAGCGGCTCCGGAACGCTGGTCAAACAGGGGCCCGGCACGATGAGCGTGACGTTCTGCTCGGCCGCCGGCGGCATCCGCGTCGAGGCGGGCAAACTGACCGTCGCCGCGCCCGATCCCGCCGGCGTGCTCGGCGACCGTCCAGCCCTCTGGCTGGACGCGGCGGCACCGGACGTCTTCACACAATACCAGAGTTATGTCTTCACCAACAACTTCACGATCATCGAACGCTGGAACGATCGCCGTCCAGACGCCCCTCACTACGGCAAAAACACACGCGGCGAGAACAATCATCAGGTCTACCCCTACGTCATGACCAACAACCAGAACGGACTCCCCGTGGTTTCGATGGGCTCGTACCAGACCGCTCTGTCCGCCGAGTATGAGGGTCGTACCGAGGCACGGCGTCTGCCGCTCTCCACCGACTTTAACCCGCAATACGTTGTGATGATGTTCGGCAGCCAGAACGGCGGGGGCTCTTCGGCCATCGGCGGGGATAATAATCTGCGTCGCGCCGGGTCAACCGCGAACGACTACCGCAATCCGGCCACGCCGATCTTGGCATCCCTCTATCCGGTCTGGACCAACGGCGTGTCGGTCACCGCCACCAATACCGGCTTCAACGGCGGCTATCAGATTCTGACCCTCAACACACAAGGCAGGACTGTGAACACGCTCGGCTGGCGCATTGACATAAACAACTCCGGGTATCAGACCGCCGGTGGGCAGAATTATGGCGAAGTGCTGATCTACACCAACGATCTTTCCGATATCGAGCGCATGACCGCCGAGGCTTACCTCGCCTCAAAGTGGGCGTTGACCTGTGCCAACACGCATGTACCGTCCGCCACGGTCGCAGCCGGCGCCGAGCTCGAGATCGGACGGTTTTTCACTGTCGGCGAGCTCTACGGCGAGGGCACCGTGAGTCTGTCTGACAATCCCGTCTTTGAGCCCGGTGGCCTTTTCCGTGGCACACTCCGGCTCAGTGGCGGCACGCTGCGCCTTGCCAACTTGCCCATGCCGCCCGGCCCCGAGGCAGTGATCGCAGAGGGCCGCTCCGCCTGGTTCGACCCAAGCCAGACCAACCGTGTCGTGATGGGTGCCGCCTATACCCCCACCCGGCCGCTGGCCGTCACCGGGCTCTTTGACCGCGAGTCGGATGGCCTCTACCTGCTGGGAACCTGCGATGGCGTCGGCGTCAATAACTACGACCGCCGTCCGTGGCTCTCCGAAACCACAGGACCGTTGGGCACGCCCCTCTTTTGGCTGGATTATCAGAATCTCTACCCGAACGATACCCGTGGTAACACGCTGCGCATGATGCGGAATCCCAGCTATCTTGGTTCAGGACAAACCCAAAATGTCGTCACCAACGTGCGCACAGGTTTCATAGTGCTGGACAGCTCGCGCGGCGGTGGCGTGCCGATCACCTACAGTGTGAACGCAAACACGGTGATCACCCGCGACTCCCCGCGTTCCTACGCTTCACCCATCTGGGGCAGCAACACCACGAGTACGGTTCGCAACTCGCCCACCTTCCTGTACGGACGCCCGGTAAACGGTGCGACCACCGGTTTTACCGGCAAGGAAGAACTGCTCTCCTTTACGGCGGAAGACGTATTCCAAGCCGGGTATTTCGGCCTCTATAGCCTTGGCGAATCGCCCAACCTGAACCCCGAACGCCTCGGCGAGATCATCCTCTTTGAGAGCGCGTTGGACGATGCCACGCGGGCCGACATCGAGGCCTACCTGATGAACAAGTGGCTGGGTAAGGCGCGCAACGGATACGCGGACTTCACCGGAGCCCGCGTGGATGGGTTCGGTACAGTTGCCGCTGCCTCGCCCGAACGTCTGCCGGCCTTCGCCGAAACTTTCTCCGGCGCAGTCACGCTCTCGTCCGACGTCTTCGCTTTCACGCTCGGCATCAACGCGCTCGGCCAGGCGATTGCCACGCCGTCAGTCGCGATTCCCGGGACGCTCACAGTCCCGGCCACCGGTACGCTTAACCTGACCTTCGCGTCGTTGTTGCCGCCGGGCCTCTACCCGTTGATCACCTGCGACGCGATCACGGGAGGCGGTTTCGCGGACTGGACGCTCGCCATCAGCGGCGATGCGCCAGCCGGCAATGTGACCCTCGTGCAAAACGCCGGCACGCTGAGCGTGCGCATCACGCCGGTCGGAACTGTCCTGCTGTTGAACTAGTGTTCAGCGTTCGGCGTTCAGCGTTCGGCGTTCGGTGTTCGGCGTTCAAGCATCACGGCAGACTCGGAAATACCGGCAGGCTCGGCAGCACCGGCTGTGCCGCCTACCGCTCCAATTTCTTCAAGATCAATCTTTCAGCCAAGTTTCTCCCCGCCGGCGTGAGCCGTCCGTTCGCCACCAGCGGTTCACTGTGACCGGCCGTCTGGAAGGCGGAATAAAGGTCGACCGTCTCGACGCCGTGGGCGTCCGCGACGCGCATCACCGTCTCGGCATGGCACCGCGCCTCCGCAGCATGCGGACATGGTGTGGGGCCCGGCTGGCAGCCGCAGCCGGGCATGACGTCAAAGGTCGGCGGCACCACCAGCACCACGCGCGGGCTCCCCCCGGCAGGACTCGCCAACAGCCCCGTCAGGGCGGCCAAACGGCGCTCAAAACCGCCGGTTCCTCCTTCGCGGCTCACGGCCAACAACGACGGGGCAACCACCGCGGCCGACGCCGGCAGGAGGTCATTCAGCGAGGCGAGCGGCAACAGCAGGGACATGCCGGAGGCGGCCTCGTGCTCTTCAGCCTCCTGCAGATCCATGACCCGCCAGAGGCGTTTATCACCAACATCTGCGGACACGTCATAAATGAAACCGTCGAGCAGCACCACGCCGTTGGTGCCGGAAGAGGTGGACGGTGACGTCTCCACCGGATCGCCGCGCGACGCCTTGGAGGCGACCAGCACGACAAAATCATCGCCGCATTTGAGCGTCTCGCCAGAAACCGCGTCCGGCAGGCACTCATACGGCTCGCGCAGGAAACGCGCCGCGCCGCGGTTGATCTCAACACCGAAGTGACGCAACGACCAAGAAAGTCGCGCCAACGCCCCCGCCTCGGCCTCATCCAGATAAACGCGCGCCCATCCCTTGTCGGTCACCAGCCGTTCCGTACGGTGGGTGCGTGTCCCGTCCGCGCGTTCGATGTCGCAGACCAGCTCATACGGCAGACCGTCGGGTGCCGTCGTGCGCACACGGATAATCGGATGCACCCGGTCGTCCGCGTAACAGGCAGCCGGAATACCGGTGATGCGCGTCGAGACTTCTGCTTCTGACCACACCGGGCCCTCAAACGCCAGAACCGTCTCGTAGCGGGCCGATTCACCACTCGCCGCCACGGCGGTGACCGTCACATCCGCCGGCAGCTTGCTCTTCCTGAAAACGGCCGACACCTCCTTGCCTTCCCCCAGTTGTCCCTGGTAAGCGGCGGATTCCCACCGCGCCGTGTGGTTCGTGCCCCAGCAAGATGAACCGTCCCTGAGGGTGAAGGGCACAAACACCTCGTCGGCCCCGGCAAACCGGTAGGCCGCGCCGCTCTCGGCGGTCGCGAAGGGATGCACGATCCGGTCGAGTGTCTCCCAGCGGCCCTCGCGCAGGTCGCCGCCGGTCAGCATGACCATGTTGGTGGCCGCGCCCGGCTCACCCTCGCGTTTCCAGGCGATGCCGGTATCGATCTCCTGACGGCAGACCGTACGGATCTGCAGACGGCGCAGGCCAGGTTCGAGCGGCACATCCTCGCCGGAGGTCCACTTGTCGTACGGCTGGTTCACCGGATGCTCCAAAACCGGACGCCCGTCCACCAACAGCCAGGCCGGGGCCACGCCAGCCAAGCCGAAACGGTACCGGCCAGCCGCAGGCACAACGATCCACGTCTGCAGGTCGACCAGGTGGTTCTTGCGCGCCCAGTCGCCGCGGAACCACTCCTTGAAGGTGGCGGGCAGCTTGGTGGCATCGCTCACCGTGAACCAGACCGGACGCCCGTCGACACGCGTCTCCAGCATCCGCACCTGCTCCAGCGAGCGCGGCAGATCCATGCCGGCCGTGCGCTGAGCGCGGCCACGCAACGGCGCGGGATCCACAAGAGAGGATGGGCCGGGTTCCGCCAGCCGGTCGCCCGGTATCGCATAAAACTTAACCATTTGCGTGCGTTTGGCGCTGCGCGCGTCGACCAGCACAGTCACCTGGCTGTCGTCCGCCCAGACCACGCGCGTCATGACCTCATTGGTCGAGATAAACGCGCGCACCGCCGCGACCGGACGGTCGCCAACCCGCGCCGGCAGACGCGCCAGAAAGAAGTCGTCCTGCTCCTTCTCGACGACCAGCCGCGCCGGGGCCTCCGACAGGTTCCAAGCCGGACGCACCTTTAAGTCGCGCGGCGTCTGTGCCGCCGCGACGGTCGCGCACATTGCCAGGGAACACCACACGACGAAACGCAAAAAAACCTCTACCCCTCGTCCATAACTTGAGCGTTGAGCGTTGAGCGTTGATCGTTGAACGTTCCCCCCGCGCTTGATCCCGCTCTGCGGGCGGTGGGCTAATCGGGTGGTCGCCGGGATCTTTGAACCCAGCGCAGGCTTGATGCGAAGCCCAGCCGGGAGCGAGGGCGTCCCCGCCCGCAGGGGGAAAGTCCGCACGCGAGCCGGACGCGTCTCTACCCGAAACGCTGTCGCGTTTGTGTCACAACCGCCTGCCCTGCGTTGCACGCAACGCACCCCCGCACCGGACGGGCGCGTCAAAATGTCTACTCCAGTATCCATGCCCACTGATCTGTCCGGACGCAGCCGGGCAGAACCTCCCTTTTTCGCTTCAATAAATCGACCTCGGCACTTGCCTTATCCCGCCAGCTTTTGGCATGATTTCTGCAATTCACTAACGGAATGGCAGTTTGTCACACACTCTTTGAACGCTTGCGCGGCACCTCACGGTGCCCGGGTGGCTGGGATATTCGTGCGCAGACATCATGCCAATCGCGGCGCGGTTTCACAGGGCGGGACGGAGCCCGACCCTCCAGGCCTTTGTTTTCGGCGGTGGAGGGACGACCTCCGTGTCGTCCACAATTGAATGGGTTCACCCTGATCGAGCTTCTGGTGGTGATCGCGATCCTCGGCATCCTGGGATCCGCGCTGGTGGTCTCGGTGCAGTCGGGCTACAAGCAGGCGCGCCAGGCCAACTGCAAGTCCAACCTGCGCCAGTTCGGCGTGGCCC
>Ga0116147_1001152_pt1 | contig 29498 bp, 26 predicted proteins | sample AD_JPNHG3_MetaG_FD_89749 | JGI IMG/M metagenome (GOLD analysis project Ga0116147, IMG submission 89749) | Active sludge microbial communities of municipal wastewater-treating anaerobic digesters from Japan - AD_JPNHG3_MetaG | ecosystem: Engineered > Bioreactor > Anaerobic > Digestate | place...
AGCCGTGGTGCAAACCCTGGGAAGCGCCGTTTTTCCGCACCAGGTCGCCCGGCAGACCGCGGTTGGTATTGGGATTGACCAGCAGAGCGATTTGCCGGTCGCACATGTCCGCGGCGGACGCGAGAGCCGCTTTGAGGCCGTCCATGGCAAAGGCGATATGCCCGCCATAGAAATTGCCGCCCATCAGCACCTCGCCGGTCGCGGGGTCAAAGATGGGGTTGTCGTTGGATGAATTGGCCTCGATTTCCACCCACGGGATAATCCAGGAAAGGGCGTCGCCCAGCACGCCCAGAACCTGCGGTGCACAGCGCAGCGAATACGGGTCCTGCAGGGCTTCCAGCGCGTCATCCTCGAGCTTCCGCGCGGACACTTTGGAGGTGAGCAGACGGGCAATCGCACGCGCCACGGAGCGCTGTCCGGGAAAAGGCTTGGCTTCGGAAATCACCGGATGATAATGGTGCGCGTTGCCTTTCATGGCGTGCACTGAAAGTGCGGTGGCATACACTGCGGCGTCCAGAATCCGCCGGGACCTTTCGATGCAGACCGCTGCGATTCCCGTCATGGTCGTCGTTCCGTTCACCATCGAAAGGGGTTCCTTCGGCCGATAAACGTAGGGCTTTAACCCGGCTTTTTTGAGCGCCTTTGCGGCCGGCATCACAACGCCTTCGTAAAACACGTCGCGCTCGCCGGCGAGTGCAGCCCCGATATAGGACATCGGCGTGAGGTCGCCGGAGGCGCCCACCGAACCTTCGCACGGCACGACCGGCGTGATGCCTTCGTTCAAAAATGCGGCCATCTGCTCCAGAAGGCCGACCGATACGCCGGAATAGCCGCACGCCAGGCACAGAATCCGCGTGAGCATCGCTGCGCGCGTTTCTTCGATGCCGATGGGATCCCCGGTGCCGCAGCCGTGAAATTTCAAAATATGGGGACCGTTTTTCATGGCCGCCTGAAGACTGATCCGGTTTCCGCAGGATTTTCCGTAGCCCGTATTCACGCCGTAGACCGCGACGCCGCTCTCCAGGGACGTCATCAGCGCCTTCTCGGTCGCCGACATCCGCTTCAGAAACGCGCGGGAACGGCTGATCCTGACGGGCAGGCCGTCTATGGCGACGGCAATGATTTCCTCAAAACGAACCGGGCGGCCGTCAATGACCAGGGCGGCCTTCGCGCCGATTTTCTTCATGTTGTCTCCCTTCCCCGAACCTCCGGCTCAGGCGCGGACGCGGGGCCTGTACGTGCCGTCCGCTTTTTCCTTTTCCATAACTTTCTTCAGCATCTTGAACATTTTGTAATTGGCCGGCTCTTCCTCGTAAAACCGGTCCCAGCAGTAGTAGTACATCTCCTGCAGCTTTTCCGGCGTCATCATCTTGGGCTGAAAAACCACCTTGCCGCAAGTGTAGTCTTTCCAGTCATAGGAGAGGATTCTCCCCTCCCCGTGCAGGTCGTCGAACGTGCGCGTGTGCACGAACGGCGTGAGAATGGTGAACTCCGCCATGTCCAACTCGATTTCCAGGAGGAAGTCCATCCACCGTTTGATATAGTCTTCCGTGTGGTAGTCCAGCCCGAGCAGAATGCTCCCTTCAACGGCGATGCCGTGGTCGTGGTAGCGCCTGATCCGGTCGCGGATGTAGTCGGAGGAATCAAAAATCGTCTGATAGACAAACCACGCGCCCGCCTGAGCCGCAAGATCCAGAACTTCATCGTCGTCTTCAATCGGATGGCAGCACCACTTCTTTTTGAGCGGTATCATTTCCCGAAACAGGCCGATCTCCCAGTCGCGGTCCTGTGCCAGCGAATTGTCCACGAGGAACAGGCGGTTGTTGTCGATGGAGGCCATTTCCTCCATGACCCGGTCGTAGGGGCGCGGCCGGAAGCTCCGGCCGCCCAGGAAACGCACCGCGCAGGGATAGCAGTTGAATCGGCATCCGCGGGAGGCGTGCACCAGATCGACCATCTGGACGCCGCGATAGTTGTACATTTCACGCTTCAGAATGCTTCGCCGGGCCGTTCCCACGCTTTCGATCGGCGGGAAGTTCTGCATGTAGTCGTACACTTTCCGCAGTTTTCCCGCTTTGAAATCGGCAAAGACCTGCTCCATGCGGCCTTCGGCTTCGCCTAAGAATACCGCGTCGGCATGCGCTGTGCACTCCTCGGCGTGCAGCATTACGGCGATGCCGCCGCAAACGACGGGAATCCCCCGGGCGCGGAACGCGTCCGCGATCTCCCAGCCGCGCTTCACCTGGGCGGTGAGCATCATGGAAATCCCGACCAAATCGGCATTCGCTCCGAGGTCCACCGGCTCGACGTTTTCATCGATGAACGTCACCTCGACATCGGGCGGCAGAGCCGCGGCCATGACCACCGGCCCGTGCGGCGGCAGGATGAAGCGCGTCTGGCGGTCCAGTTTCTCCCAAGCCGGATATATGAGCAGAAATTTCATGCAACCCCCTTTACGGTTCACAGCGGCCAAACACCAGGCAGACATATGTTCCGCCAAAGGAAATGCCCGATAAAACCGTATGCTTCAGGTCCGTTTCCACTTTTTTGCCCACGACAAAATTCAGCGGCGCGGCCGGTCTCTCCAGCCCGACGGTCGCAGGCAGGCACCCTTTTTCCACAGATAACGCCAGAGCGCAAGCCCGAATCCCGCCTCCGGAAAAACTTTCTCCCAGCGCGCCCTTGATGGATGTCACCCAGGGCCGGCCGGCGCAGGATGCAAATAATGCTTCATAAGCGTCCGCTTCCATGGCATCGAGGACCCTGCCCCCGTTGGCCGCCGCCATCACGGCCGACACGCCCGGCGGCTCAATCCGCGCCTGATCGAGCGCCCGCAGAAACGTCCGCCGGAATCCTTTCGAATCCCGCGGCCAGGCCGTCGGCGGCGCGGGCGAGGACCCCAGGCCGGCGCCGGTGATTTCGCAGTAGATTTTCGCTCCGCGTTCGCGCGCAGAGGACAGAGACTCCAGACAGAGCAGCCCGCATCCTTCCCCCGCCACGTACCCGTTTCGCCGCACATCAAAAGGGTGAGCGCCTTCCGGCCCCCCGTCGTCCGGCGAAAGACCGCGGAACCTCGACAGGGACTCGTAGTAAAATTTCGATAAAATATCCGCGCCGCCCGCCAGCAGAACATCCGCCGTCCCGCGCCGGATTTCGAAGGCGGCATACGCCACGGCCGTCTCCGCCGATACCGCGAAGTGCGTGACCGTGACATTGACGCCGCGAAACCCCAGTTCGATGGACGCGTGTCCGGCGGGCGCGTTCATGACCGTGTTGGGAACCAGAATCGGGTTGACCGCCCCCGGCCCCTGAGCAAGGAGCGCGTCTTCGAACTGAACGGTGACGTCGGTTGCGCCGAAGGCGCTTCCAAAGAGAATGCCCACGCGGTCGCGGTTTTCGGCCTTGACGGTGATCCCCGCATCGGAAAGCGCGAGGCGGGCCGACGCGGTGGTCAGCATCGACAGCCGGTCCATCCGCCGCAGATTTTTTACGGAGATCCATTCCCGGGGTTCAAAGCCGCGCACCTCCGCACCGAGATGCGATGCCGCCCCGCCGGTGTCGAAGGCCTGCACGACATCGACGGCGCTCTCGCCCTGAAAAAGCCTTCGGGAAAATTCCTCCCGGCCCGTACCCAGCGGCGTTGCCATCCCCACGCCGGTAACCACGACCCGCTCTTTGTCCGGACGATCATGACGCTTATTCATGGACGGCGCCCTGCCCTTCATACCGGCCGAAAACGACCGTCGTATTGTTTCCGCCGAAAGCGAAGGAATTGGAAAGAACGGCGCGCAGATCCGCCCGGCGCGCCCCTTCCGTTACGTAATCCAGGTCACATTCCGGATCCCGTTCACGCCAGTGGATCGTCGGCGGAACAAATCCCTTGGCCAGGGCCAGCAGGCTGACAATCCCTTCGAGGGCGCCTGACGCACCAAGAGTATGCGCATGCATGGATTTGGTTGAACTGACCGGAATTCGATAGGCACGGGAACCGAATACCTCTTTGATGGCCCGGGTTTCCGTCGAGTCATTGATCGGCGTCGCGGTGCCGTGCGCGTTGATGTAATCGATATCCTCCGCCGTCAGGCCGCTGTCGGCCAGAGCGGCCCGCATGGAACGTGCGGCGCCGGATGCCTGGCCATCGGGCGCCGTCATGTGAAACGAATCGCAGGTGACGCCGTACCCCATCAACTCCCCGTAAATTTTCGCACCGCGGTTTTGCGCCGACTCCAGAGGCTCCAGAACCAGAACGGCGGACGCCTCGCCCAGGGAAAGCCCCGACCGGCTTTTGTCGAAAGGACGACAGACATCCTCATCCACGGATTTGAGGGCGTTAAAAGCGGCGTAGGTGAGCCGGCACATCGGCTCCACGCCGCCCGCCAGCATCATGCCGGCATGACCGTATAAAATCAGGTCCCTGGCATAGCCCAGTGCGGTGGCACCGGCCGAACAGGCCGTCATAAAGGTGGTTCTTGGACCCGAAAGTTCCAAACCGGAGGCGATGCGGTCCGCGGACGAGGCGCAAAACAAGGAAGACAAGCGGGAATACTTTGAACGCCCCTTCCCCTTCCGGAGCAGATCCGCGTAAAAACTTTCCGCCTCCAGAAGCCCTCCGGCGCCCCCGCCAATGGCCACTCCCATGTTTTCCTTTATATTTTCCGGTAAAGGGTAAAGCCCAGCATCGGTCACGGCTTCAAGGGCCGCCGCCATGGCCAGAGCATCGGCGCGGGACATTCTTTTGAGGGAAAACTCCTCGGGAATCGACCGCCGGGGATCAAAGTCTTTCACCTGCCCCCCCTTATGCGTGCGGAATTCCCCGGTATCGAAAAGCTCGATCTTCGAGATGCCGCAGACGCCTGCCCGAAGCGACCGGGCAAACTCGGAAACATTTCCGCCGATGGCGTTTTTTGTTCCCATCCCTGTGACAACAATACGCTTTCCCCGATGCATACACTTCCCCGATTCCGCGTGAGGCGCGGGCCGATCTTTAAGCTTTTGAGCTTTAAAATGGACCGGCTCAAAAGTCAAATGCATATTCCGGGGCGACACGGCAGAAATTTGTTTTGACATCGCCCCCTGCTTCTCTTATGATCTCCGGCACAAAAAATGAAAATCCGACATCGGAGGAAAATCCTATGTTCAAAACAAGAATGACCGAGATGTTCGGCATCCGGCATCCGATTATGCTCGCCGGGATGAACTGGATCACCGAGCCCAAACTGGTTTCGGCCGTCTGCAACGCAGGCGGTCTGGGAATCCTGGCCATCGCGCGCTGCAATCCAAAGGAAACGCGGGAAAACATCCGGCAGATCCGGAACATGACGGACAAGCCATTCGGCGTCAACCAGATCCTCGTGGGCCCCGGCGCCAAAGAAAACATCGCCGTCGCCATTGAAGAGAAAGTGCCGATCATCAACTATTCGCTGGGGAAGCCGTGGTTTGTCAAAGACGTGCACGCCTACGGCGGCAAAGTCGTGGGAACGATCGCCATCGCCAGGCATGCGGCCAAGGCCGTAGAGCTCGGCTGCGACGCGCTGGTGATCACCGGCCATGAGGCGGCGGCGCACGGCGCGGCGGCCACCTCCATGGTGTTGATTCCCCTGGTTGCGTCCATGGTCAAAGTGCCTTTGATCGCCGCCGGCGGATTTTACGACGGGCGGGGCCTCGCGGCGGCGCTCGCGCTGGGCGCGGACGGCATTTCCATGGGCAGCCGGTTCATGGTGGTCAAAGAGAGCATGGTGCACGACAACTTCAAGCGCCTGTGCATCGAGGCGACCGAGCAGGACACCCTCTATGACAACGTTTTTGACGGCATGGACGGCCGCGTGCTGAAGACCAAGGAAGCCCTGGCGATGATGAAACGGGGCTTTCCTGCGGTGGAGGCCGTGAAAGGCGCGCTCCTGGTCAAGCGCCTCATGAATCTGTCCTGGGCCAAATTTATCGGCGTCAGCGTCGAAATGCTGCGTGCCGAGGAAGGCCACCCCCTGATGGTGCTGGCGCGCCAGGCGGTGGGCAACATGAAGCATCTCAAGGCCCTGAACGACGGCGATGTGGAAGGCGGCATCCTGTTTGCCGGGCAGTGCTGCGGCGGCATCACGGACAATCCGACGACCCGGGAGCTGATCGATCGCGTCATCCGTGAGGCCGAGGCGGCGTTGGCCAGATTAAACAGCTATCAGGCCTAGAGAGCGGCAATCGGTTCACCGCCCTACACCTGGAAAGACCGAAGACCCCGAAGTTTATGCAACTGACACTGATCCGCCACGGCGAAACCGTCTGGAATCTGGAAAAGCGCGTGCAGGGCCTCACGGACATCGAGCTGAACGAAACCGGCATCGACCAGGCCCGAAAGCTCGCCCTGTCGCTGCAGGACTTCCCGATCGACACCATCTACTCCAGCCCGCTGAAAAGGGCCTTTCAGACCGCCGAAATCATCAACCGGTTTCACCGGAAAGACATCCGGGTCGAGCCCGGCCTGATGGAAATGGACCAGGGAGAATTCGAAGGCCTCACGTTTCAGGAGCTGCTGGCCCGCGAAAAAGATTTTATCCGCAAATGGATCGCCGATCCGGAATCGGTGAGAATGCCGGGGGGAGAATCTTTGGCCGAATTGCAGAACCGCGCCTGGCCGCCCGTCGAAAAGCTCTTGGCCGCGGGTCAAAACGCCCTGATCGTCTCGCACAACTTCACGATCGCCGCCATTTTATGCCGCCTGAGGAATATCCGCCTGTCCGAATTTCGCAGCACCTGCGTGGACAACGCCTCCCGGACGCACATCCGCATCCATAACGGAGAAGCGCACATCGAGGCCATCAATGACGTCCGGCATTTAAAAACAGAGGCGGATGTTTAGAACCGCTTCAGGGTGACTTGTTGATGAACTCGTAAAAAGTCTAAATCATGGCAAATTCAGGCGGCTTCGTAAAAAGCTCCGCAGGCAAGGCGCGCAAATCATGAGGAATGAGGCGTACTTCAGCGTACGCCGCAATAAGCCGGCCCCGGCGAAGGCCGGGGAAGGATGCAGCGCAACGCAGCATCCGGGCTTTTTACGAGGCCGTCACTTGATGATTTTCGCTCGAATCCGGTCCTGATATTCCAGGATTTCATGACGCAGGATGTCCAGGTCGGCGATCCGATCCTCAAGTCTCTTTAAGTGATTGTTCAGCAGTTCCAGAAGCCTCTTGAGCACCTTTTCATTGGATTTCTCGTAACTCCACATGGACTCAAGCTCCTGCATTTCGGAAAGCGTCATCCCCATGATCTTGAGCCTTTTGATCAGCTTCAGGCGCCGGAGGTCCTTTTCGGTGTAGATTCGGCGTCCGCCTTCGACGCGCTTGATGGAATTGAGCAGACCGATCTCTTCGTAATAGCGGATGGTCCGCTGACTCATCTCCAGTTGTCTGGAGAGCTCCCCGATGGACAAAAAGTCTTCGCTCATGATCGGCTCCCTTTGTTTTTCAAAGTCACGGACGGAAGCTTCCGCCCCTGGCCGGATTTACGACGCGACAAACTTTTCTTTGAGCTCGCGCTTTAAAATTTTTCCCGACGGATTCTTGGGCAGTTTGTCCAGCAGAATGATCTTTTTGGGGCATTTGAAGGCGGCCAGCCTTTCCCTGCAGTGGGCGATGATGTCCTTTTCGCCAAGCGACGCGCCTTTTTTCGGCACGATCACCGCCGCCACGATTTCGATCCACTTGGGATCGGGAAGACCGATCACGGCCGCTTCCTCGATGCCCGGGTATTGGTACAGCACTTCCTCGACTTCGCGGGAGGCCACATTCTCGCCGCCGGTTTTGATCATATCCTTCTTGCGGTCCACCACATAGAGGTAGCCGTCGGCGTCAAAACGGCCCAGATCGCCTGAGTGGAACCAGCCGAACTCGAAGGCTTCGGAGGTCTTTTCCGGATCATTGAGGTAGCCCGTCATGACATGGCCGGAGCGGTGAACGATTTCCCCCACTTCTCCCAGGGGAACGAATTTCCCCTCGTCGTCCATCAGCCGCGTTTCCACGTTCAGCACCGGCTTGCCCGCCGAACCCGGCTTCAAGAGCTGGTCTTCGGGCTTCAGGATCGTGGCCACCGGCCCCATCTCCGTCTGGCCGTAGTAGTTCCACAGCTTGAGGCCGCGGAAGGTCACCGCCAGCTGTTTGATGATTTCCACCGGCATGATGCTGGCGCCGTAAGCCGCCTTCTTCAGGCTGCTGTGGTAGTAGTTCTTGAACTCCGGGTGGTTGAGGATTCCGATCCACACCGTGGGCGGAGCGAACATGTGCGTGATCTGGTATTTTTCAATGAGCTTGATCATCTCCAGGGGGTCGGCCTTGTGCATGATCACGTTCGTGGCGCCGACATACAGATACGGCATGAGAAAGCAGTGAAGCTGGGCGCAGTGAAACAGGGGCAGCGCGTGCAGGCTCACGTCGTCGGTCTCATACTGGCCGTCGAAAATGCAGCTGTGATACTGGGACATCAGCGCCCGGTGCGAGAGCATCGCTCCCTTGGGTTTGGATTCCGTGCCGCTGGTGTAGGGGATCTGCACAATATCTTCGGCGCTGACTTCCACCTGGGGCTCGTCGTAGGTCATGGCCTCCATTTCCGTGATCATGTTGAAGAAACCGTCAGGCACCAGCGAATCCCCCAGCGGAAGGAAGCCCCACTTTTCCACCGTCGTGAATTTCGCCTGGTCTTTGGCGATGATCGGATACAGGATGTCTTCCACGATAAAGATTTTGGATCCGGAGTGATTGACGACGTAAGCGATCTCCTCGGCGTTGAGCATGTAGTTGATGGGAACCTGGATGGCGCCGATCTTGGCCAGGCCCATCATGCTGATGGGGTAATAATGCGAGTTGTAGGCGTAGATCGCCACCCGGTCGCCCTTTCCGACGCCGTAACTGGTCATGAGGTTGGCAAAGCGCCGCGCCTGCCGTTCGAGATCATAGAAAGAAATCTTCCGGTCGCGGAAAATGATGGCGATCTTGTCGCCGTATTTGGTGGCCGCCCTTCGGGCCATGTCTCCGATGGTGTCCCGATAGCAGATATTGCTCATCTTTCCATCCTCTCTTGGTGAATATAGGTTTTCAGGCTGAAGGTCATGCGGAAGCCGTCGGCTCTTTTTTTCTGAAGATCCCTCCTTCAGTCTCTTACCTTCGGTCTTCAGCCTGTTTTATACTTCTTTTCAAACATCTCCCGGATCTTGAACTTCTGAATCTTGCCGCTGGCCGTCATGGGGTATTCCTCCACGAACTCCCAGTATTTGGGGATCTTGTGGCGTGCGATTTTCCCCTTGCAGAATTCGATGAATTCCTCCGCCGTCGCCCGTCCGCCGTTTTTCAGATGGATGGCCGCGAGAACCTGCTCGCCGTATTTCGGATCCGGAATCCCAACAACCTGAACATTTTGCACCTTGGGATGCGTGAAGATAAATTCTTCCAGCTCCCGGGGATAAATATTTTCGCCGCCCCGGATGATCATGTCCTTGATCCGGCCGGTAACTTTAAAATAGCCGTTTTCGTCGATCTCTCCGAGATCCCCCGTATGCAGCCACCCGTCGGCGTCAATGGCGGCGGTCGTGGCTTCCGGCATCTTGTAGTAGCCCTTCATCACGCAGGCGCTGCGCGTGACGATTTCACCCTGGGTATTCGGGGGCAAATCCCCGCCGGTTTCGGGATCGATGATTTTCCCTTCAATGTCGGGCAGCAGACGGCCGACGGTGGCGACGCGCAATTCCACCGGATCGTCACGGCGGGTCATGGTCATGACCGGTGAAGATTCCGTCTGGCCGAAGGCGATGACGACTTCGGGGCAGTGCATTTTCGTGCGCACCTGATTCATGGCCTCGACCGGACAGGGCGCGCCGGCCATAATGCCGGTCCGCAGGGACTTCATGTCGTAGCGTTCAAAATCGGGATGATGGAGCATGGCGATGAACATGGTCGGCACGCCGTTGATCGCCGTGCATTTTTCTTTATGAATCGATTCCAGGGAAAGCTGCGGATCAAAATACTCCAGCATCACCATGGCGGACGCGTGGTAGACGCTGTTGAGCGTGCTCATGACGCAACCGAAGCAATGAAAGACCGGCACCTGGATGAGCAGAGAATCTTTTTCGGTCATGCCCATGACGTCGCCGACCATCCGGGCATTGTTGATGACGTTGTGGTGGGTCAGCATCACGCCTTTCGGAAACCCGGTCGTCCCCGACGTGTACTGCATGTTGATGACATCGTCGTCGGCAAGCGTTTTCATCCGGTCGTCCAGCTCCCGTTCGGTGACGCTCTCCCCCATGGCGATCAGATCGGAAAACGAGAACATGCCCGGCGTGCTTTGCCTCTTTCCGATATATACAACGTTTTTCAACACCGGCAGCTTGGAGGACGCCGTCTTCCCGGGCTTACAGGAATCCAGTTCCGGAACGACCTTCCGGACCGTTTCGTAAAAGCTGGTGTCCCGGTACCGATCGATCAGAAACAGGGTGGTTGAATCGGACTGCTTGAGAATGTATTCCAGTTCGTGAGACTGGTAATTGGTATTGATCGTCACCAGAATGCCGCCCACCATGCCCAGCGCGAATTGCAGATACACCCATTCCGGCACGTTGGTCGTCCAGACGGAAACGTGGTCGCCGCGACGGACGCCCATCGCCATCAGCCCCCGGGCGGTCTTGCGGCATTGTTCATAAAGTTCGCGGTAATTGATCCGGACCTGAAACTGCGGAGCAATCAAAGCCGGATGATCGGGAAACCGGTCGGCCGTTTCCTGAATCACGTTCCCCATCGTTTTGTTCACAAAACCTGACATAACCCACCTCACCCTCGTATATTTTTCAGCGTCACGCGGAGCCCCGCTTAGCGCCAATGATGTACCGGCATCGTTTTTCGGGTCACTTAACGTAAACTGGTGCGACTATACGTGAATTATTGAAAATGTCAATAAAATCATCGAATATCGGCACAAATCTTTTTCGGCGGCGGGGGTCAGGCAAATATTGGATAATACTGGATTCCCGTCCGGGCAAGTGAGGGCGGGCGCAAATTTATCTTCCTGCGGAAGCGCCTGCCCGGCTGTTGCACGTTCTTACGGCCGCGAGGAAAGGTGTTTTTGAAACGCTTCCGTCAGTCCCGGTTCAGGGCCGGTCTGCGGTCAAACCAGGGCTTCGCACGCTCGAGCTGGCCGGCCAGTTGAAAGAGAAGCGACTCTTCACCGAAGCGGCCGATGAACTGCACGCCGCAGGGGAGCCCTTCCCTGCTCCAGTGAAGCGGCACCGACATGGCCGGCTGGCCCGTGAGGTTGGCGAGCTGCGTGAAAGGCATTTTGGACAGGCCCTTGGTCGCCAGCATATCGGCGATGCCCGTCGCTTTGAGCAGACCCCCCAGGTTCAGGCCGTTGATGATTTTCAGGAAGGCCAGTTCGGCCGGTTTCTGCTTAAGCTCTCCGATGCGCGGAGGCAGAGAGGCAATCGTCGGCGTCAGGTAGAGATCGTAGGTTTCATGAAATTTGGCCATCTGCCGGGCGAAAGTGTTCCATCGGCGTTTGGCCAGAACAAAATCGCCCGCGGAAAAAGTGTTTCCCAGCAGGTTCAGAGCCCAGGTGGCTTCTTCCGTGTCGGAATGGGTGAGCGGCCGGCCGACGACGCTTTGCAGTTCCCGAATGTCGGCCGCGACCTCGCCGAAATACAGCATCATGTAGCTTCTGCCCAGCGCCTCGCCGTCAATCTCCGGTTTGGCTTCTTCCACCGCGTGCCCGAGGCTCTCCAGAAGCTTGGCTGCATTTTTCACGGCCTCGACGCATTCGGGATGGACGGGGGCTTTCAGCGGCGATTCCACCGTGAATCCGATTTTCAACCGCGGAGGATCCTGCCCGGCGTCTTCCAGATACGGCCTTTCCGGCCGGGGCAGGATGTAGGGAGCGCCGGGATCCGCGCCGTTCACGGCATCCAGCACGGCGGCCGAATCGCGCACGGAGCGGGTCAGCACGCCCTCCACTTCCGCGCCCTGCCAGACTTCGCCCGATTCGGGCCCCAGGGGATTGCGGCCGCGGGTGGGCTTAAGGCCGAACAGACCGCAGCACGAAGAGGGGATGCGGATCGATCCGCCCCCGTCTCCACCCGAGGCCAGCGGCGTGAAACCGGCGGCCACGGACGCTGCGGAACCGCCGCTGGAACCGCCGGGCGTGTGATCCGGATTCCAGGGGTTGCGCGTGGGGCCGTGCAGCTCCGGTTCGGTGATCCCCATCAGGCCGAATTCCGGCGTGTTGGTTTTTCCCAGAACGATCAGCCCCGCCGCTCTGAAGCGCCTGGCCATTTCACTGTCGAACGAAGGCACGTAACGGCGGCAGGATTTGCTGCCTTTGGTCATGGGCACGCCCGCGATGGCGGAAACCAGATCCTTGCACAAAAACGGCACGCCGGAAAAAGGGCCTTCCGGAATCGGGCCGGCGGCCGCGGCGCGCGCCGCGTCATCCATGCGGTAAATGATCGCATTGAGCTTTGGATTGAGCTTGTCGATGCGCAGGATGGCTTCTTCACAAAGTTCCAGCGGGGTTACTTCCTTTTTTCCGACCAATTCGGCCAGCCCCAGACCATCGTAGTTTTCATACTCACGAAAACGCGCCATTTTTTCCTCCCTTTCCCCCCGATCAGAAGAAAACAAAAAGGTTGTTCGTGTGCTTGAGGTGATGACGTGACGCCGCTGCGAATGCCTGAATCCTGAATTGCATGGAAGTATAATGACCGTTCGGGTTTGAAGTCAAGGCTTTTTGCAGCGAAGCAAGTGATGAGCGATGAGTTTTCCCTCTTTAGCGCTTTGCGCCCGTCGCTTTGCCCTGTGCCTTATGATGAGCTCTTTTCTTTTGCCCGCAGGAAAATCTGCTCGACGCGGCGGAAATCGATCTTGCCGGTGGCGGTCCGCCGGATGGACGGAACAATGTGAATGCGCCTCGGCATGGCATAAGGCTCCAGCTTTTCCAGGATCATCTTTTTGACCTGGATTTCCGTCAGGTCGCAGGCGACCAGCGCGGCAATTTCGCTTTCGCGACCTTTTTCGGCCGAAAGCGCGATGACCACCGCGTCCCGCACCGTCGGCAGGGTCTGGATTTTGTTCTGAACCTCCTGCAGGTCCACGCGCTTTCCGGCAACTTTGACAATGCCGTCGGCCCGCCCCAAAAGCAGAAACCGGCCGTCCCGATCCGGCTGGACTTCATCGCCCGTCACGCAGAAGCCTTCGGCGTCCCTTTCCATCTCGCTCGACACGAAATCGGAGCGCACCGCCAGCCGCCGGCCGAACATCCGCCAGGAAACCGGACCTGCGGGCTGCCAGCTTTCCGTGTTTTCGCTCACGCTGCGCGACGCGATGCCGCCCGTTTCGGTGGAACCGTAAATCTCGTGAATCCCCAGGCCCGTTTTCTTCAAAAAGAACCTTGCGTCGGACCGGTCCAGGGGGCCGGAGGACGAGAACGCAAGCCTCAGCGAGGGAACCGACAGGTTGTCCACCTTTAACGACCGGTAGGAAATCGGAACGCTGACCAGAACGGTTGCCCTGTGACGGTTGACGGTCGAGATGATTTCCTGCGGGAAGGTGTAGATGTCCGGCAAGACACGGGCGCGCGAAACAAACGGAAGCAGGATGGAAAACAAAAGACCGTAGATATGGTAGGGGGGAACGGTGGCCAGAAACACATCGTCACCGGTGAGACCGAAATGATCGCGGAGATAAAACGTCTCGGCAAACAGATTGCGAGGGGTTTTGGACCATACCCTGGGCTTGCCGGTGGAACCGCCCGTAAAAAGCTTCAGGAAAGAACGGTCGGGATCGCGCAGAACTCCGGGGTTCAGATCCGCCCTGTCCCCCGCCGTCGGCGTAATCATTTCCACGCCCGGCATTTCTTCCGGGCGATCGGCGATGGCTGCGTCAAACCCGGCCGCCTCGTACATTTCCAAAAGCGCATGCGTCGAAAAGGAGTAGGGCAAAATCAGGCGGCAGGCCCCGGCAAGCGAGGCCAGGATCGAGGCGGCGACCACGGCCTTGTTCTCCGTGCACAGGCAGACGGACTTTTCCGCGCCGCGTCCGGACAATGTTTTCTTCAAACCGGCCGCCATGGAAAAAACTTCGCCGTAGGTGTCGCCCGAACAGGTAAATTCCTTCCGGCACAGCGCCTTCGACACAGACAGGAGCTTCCGGTAGTTCATCATAAAAGGGTCTTTCCGTTCTCGGAACATGGGAACCTGTCACGAATCTTTTTGGCACGTCTTATAAGAAACAAAGCCGAAAAGCAATGAACGTTTTATGAGCAAAGGCGGGGGGCGGCGCGTAATGTTTTTGATTGACTTTCGACGGATTTTCTCTTTAATTGGAAACTAAAAAGGGGGGCGGCGATGATCGACATCGAATCCTTGATTCCGCATCGTGAACCGATCAAAATCATCACCCAAGCCATGGAATTGCAGGATGATTCCGGAACCGCGGCCGCCGTGGTCAATGAGCGCTGGCCCCTTTTCGACGGACGGACCGTTCACTCCTTCGTCCTGATCGAAGCCGTCGCCCAGACCGCCGCTCTGGTGGAAGGCTATAAACGGAAAAAGAAAGGCCTGGACGCCGTCAAAGGCTGGATGGTGGGCATCAAGTCCGCGGAATTTCATCGGGAGCTTCTCGCCCTGCAAACCCCGATCACGGTTTCGATCCAAAGCCTGTATTCCTTCGACGATTACGCCGTCATCAACGGCATCGTCACGTCGGAAAACGAAACGCTGCTTACGGCTGTTCTCCAGGTCGTTCGCCTCAACTAGGATCGACAGGTAAAATTCGCCATTCGGGAGAAAACGACATCATGGAAGAAAGAAAAATCGCGCTGGTGACGGGTGCCAGCCGGGGCATCGGAAGGGCCACGGCCGTGGAACTCGCCCGGACCGGCTATCACGTCATCATCAACTACAACGCCAGCGAGGCGGCGGCGGCGGAAACGCTGGCGCAGGTTCAGGCGGCCGGCGCGTCCGGCGAAACGAGAAAATTCGACGTGGGCAACGGAGAGGAAGTGAAGGAATCCCTGGCCGCGATCGTGCAGGAGCACAAACGGATCGACGTACTGGTCAACAACGCCGGGGTGACGGCGGACGGCCTTTTCATGATGATGGGAGAAGACGAGTGGCTTCGAGTGATCCAGACGACGCTCAACGGGTTTTATTACGTCACGAAGCCCGTCCTGCGTGAAATGGTCCGGAAAAAGCGCGGCTGTATCGTGTCCGTTTCCTCCATCTCCTCCATGGCCCCCAACCGGGGGCAGGCCAACTACGCGGCGGCCAAGGCCGGCATCAATGCGGCGACCAGCTCGCTCGCCAAGGAAGTCGCCCGCTTCGGCATCCGGGTGAACGCGGTCGCGCCCGGCCCCATCGCCACCGATATGCTGATGAGCATGCCGATGGACGAAAATATCATTAAAAGCGTCATCCCCATGGCGCGGGTGGGCAAACCCGAAGAAGTCGCCCGCGTGATTCGCTTTTTGTGCTCCGAGGACGCTTCCTACATCACCGGGCAGGTCATTTCCGTCAACGGAGGAATGTTCTGATGCGCCTGCAGGCTCTCAGACGGCTGATCCTGACGCTGCCCGTGCTTCTGATGGTGTTTCCCGCCGCCGCCGGGGTGAACGACATCGACCGGCTGCGCACGGACGCGTCGCGCATCACGTCTCTCTCCGCCGATTTTGTTCAGAAAAAATCCATGAAGATCCTTTCGGCGCCCCTGGTCTCGACGGGGAAATTCTTTTATGCCGCGCCGGACTCCATCCGCTGGGAATACGTCAAGCCGATCCGGAGCATCGTGATCTCGGACAAAGGAAACTCAAAACGCTACATCGCATCGGGCGGCAAAATGATCGAGGACAAAACCGGCGGCGCCCAGGCGATGAAAATTGTGCTCGACGAGGTGGCGGGCTGGATGAAGGGGAATTTCACCGCCAATCCGACCTTCACCGCCTCCGTACGGGAAGGGCCGGAAACGCAGATTATTCTTACGCCGGCAGGGAAAAACATGGCCGGCCTGATTGAAAAAATCGAAATCACCGTTTCCCGCAGAGACGCTGTGGTGAAAACCGTGAGGATCGTGGAGAGCGCCTCGGCCGAGACCAGGATTGACTTTCTCCATGCGGTCGTCAATCAGCCTCTGCCCCCCGGCACTTTTCAGGATATTCCATGAACGTCCGCCTGTTGCCGATCCTCTGTCTGCTGCTGGCTTCCTGTTCGTCCCTGCCGGAAATCCGGACGCTGCCCGATGCCGCGGGGAAAACGACCTGCCCTTCGCCGTTCGTCGTCCAAAAAACCCGCTTCCTCCATGCGATGGAAGCGGCCGCGGCCGGCGAAACCAGGACCGTAATGATCGGCGTGACGGTGGCGGACCCGGCCTCGAGGACTCTTGCCTGCGCCCTGATGAGCCCGGAGGGCATGGTCCTTTTTGAGGCCTCGCGAAATTCCTCCGGCATGGAAATCAGCCGGGCGCTGCCGCCCTTTGACTCATCGGACTTCGCCCGCGGCCTGTTGGACGATATCGGGCTGATTTTTTTCGAGCCCCCGGAGCCGGTCGAGCGGCTGGGCGTTCTCGACACGGGCCTGACCGTCTGCCGGCGCCGCCTGCGGGACGGCGGTTGGCTGGATGTCGGAAAAGACCGTGACGGGCGCGTCCAAATCCGGCGCTATTCGGAAGGCGGCAGGCTAAAACGCAGCGTGACGCTCGCGGGCGGCGCCGATCCCTACGCCGCCATTGACCTTCAGGCATGGGAATGGACCGGCTACTCTCTGTCGATGACGCTCATCGAATCGGAAATCCTTCCGGACGAAGCCCGTTCGGGGAAATAATTTTCAGGAAAGGCCTCTATGCAAAAACCCGTGGAGGGAAACCATACGGTGATCATCGGGTCGGGCGTCGGCGGCCTTTCCGCGGGCATCCTGCTTTCGCTTATGGGATTTCGCGTGACGGTCGTGGAAAAAAACAACGAGCCGGGCGGCCTGATGCGCTCGTACCTACGCCGGGGCATTGACTGTCCCGTGGGTGTCCACTACGTCGGCGCGCTGGGGGCTTCCGAGCCGCTGGGCAAAATGTTTCGCGTGCTGGGCATCGACCCGGAAAGCCTGTTTTACCGCATGGCAAACCGGGCCGTCATCGACCGCTACATTTTCAACGATTTTGTTTTCGATCTGCCCGAGGGTCTGGACGCCTACGAAAAAAATCTTCGGGAAGTTTGTCCCGCCGAGGGCGCAGCGCTGGATGTATTGATGAAAGGACTGCGCGGAACGGCCGGCGTCATGGCGGCATCGCCTTTCTTCTTTGAAGGCGGCAGTCCCTTTGCCAACATGGATGCCTTCCGTCCGATGGGAGAACTGCTCGATGAACTGGGGGTGTCTTCGAAACTGCGTTCCGTTTTGGCGGCGCCCTGCCAGCTCGTCGGCGTTGAACTCAAGGATTGCCCCGTCATTATTCATCAGATGCTCCTGGCCGGATACTTGTTTTCCTCCTGGCGTCCCAAAAGCGGGCGGGGCCTGGCGGACGCTTTCGCGGCGCGGTTCGAGGCACTGGGCGGACGGCTCCTGCTCTCTTCGGCCGTCCGGCATATCCGCACCCGGCAGGGACGCGTGACCGGGGTCGATCTGGAAGCGGGAGATTCCCTCCCGGCGGACGCGGTGGTGGCGGCCGTTCATCCCAAGGTCGTGCTCGGGCTGCTGGATGAAAACGCACTGAGAACATCCCTGCGGGAAAGGATTTCGGGTCTCGAGGAAACCGAAGGCGTCCTGGCCGTTCAGGCCGGCATCGATGCCGAGGCCCACACCGCCCTCGATTACAATCTGTACCGGCTTCGGGCCAACGAACGCGGAGAAATCGAAGACGGCTTTTTTTACCAGGTGCTCCGCGGCGACGGACGGGAAACCAATCTGCTCTCCATCATTACCCGCTCTCATTACCGCGACTGGCTTCAATGGGAAAACACCCGCACTAGACGGCGCGGCGCAGCCTACGAAGAGAAAAAACAGGCCCTGGCCGATGAGTTGCTTGCCGAATCGGCCTCCGTCTTCGGCCCCCTGAAAAATCTCCGCCTTCTGGACGTCTTTACACCGCTTTCGCTGCGCGACCAGGTGAGCTGTCCGGAGGGGTCCTGCTACGGCGTCCTGCGCAGTGCGCGGCAGCTCCTGAAAATCGCCTCGCTCGGCAACCTTCCCATCGGCGGGCTTTATCTGGCCGGACAAAACGCCATGGCTCCGGGGGTGATGGGGTGTATTCTGGGGTCCTTCGCCGTGGCGCGAAAGATGGCGGGGAATGAACGTTTCAGCAGGGAACTTGAACGGTTACTCTAATGCTGGACGACCACAATGATTTATGCTAGCTTTCCGGGCACTTTTGCCGCTAAAGGAGACTTCTGCAGATGATGACACGCCAGGAAATTGAAAAGGAAATCCGCGCCATCCTGCTGAGAGAGTTTGAGGTGGAAAACCCTGAACTGGACGTGAATCTGCGGGAAGCTTACGGCTTTGACAGCATCGACGCCATCGAACTGCTCCTGGAAATTGAAAGATTTCTGGGCACGGAATTGACGCAGGCGGAAAAAAAGAAAGCCATGGACATCCGGACGCTGAATCAGATTATCGATTACGTGCAAATGCTGGCCGATCACCGGCAACCCGCGGCGGAGAAGATGTAAATGACCGAGCGCAGAGTGGTCATCACGGCGGCTTCGGCCATCTCCCCCATCGGGCACGGCCGAAAGCCCATCGTCGAAAGTCTCCTGAATGGACAATCGGGGGTCGCGGCCCTGCGCGACGATCATTTCATCAGCCGCTTTATTCATTCCCGGGTATACGGGACCGTCGGCTATCCGATCTCCTATGATTTCAGCCGGCAGCACCGCAAAACCATGGGGCCCGTGTCCTACTACGCCTGTCAGGTCGCCAAAGAAGTTCTGGAGCAGGCCGGCCTGCCGCGTGATTTCGTGACGGGCGGACGGCTGGGCATCGCCTTCGGGTCGATTCACGGATCGCCCACCGTGCAGCGCGACATCTACCGGATTTTCTTCAACGCCGGCGACCGGGAAAGCTATCAGGGAATCGGCGCGGTGGACTACCTCAAATCCATGGTGCACACGACCGCCGTCAATATTTCCAAGATGTTCGGCATCACCGGCCGCATCGTTTCCTCCGGAACCGCCTGCACCACCTCCAGCCAGTCCATCGGCTTCGGCTACGAAGCGGTCAAGTACGGCCTTCAGGACGCAATGCTCTGCGGCGGCGCGGACGAATACGACACGACCACCGTCGCGGTTTTCGACAATCTGCTGGCCTGCTCCACCGCCTTCAACGACCGGCCCCAACAGACGCCCCGTCCCTTTGATAAGGCGCGCGACGGTCTGGTGGTCGCGGAGGGCGCAGGCGCCGTAATGCTGGAGGAGATTGAATTTGCCAAAAAGCGGGGCGCGGAGATTCTGGCGGAGGTCATCGGTTTTGCCTGCAACTCCAACGGCGGCGACCTGATCCTCCCCAACCTGGACGGCATTACCAAAACCCTTCAACTGGGCCTGGAAAACGCCAGGATCCAACCCTCCGACGTTGATCTGATCAGCGCCCATGCCACGGCCACCAAAATGGGCGACATTATCGAAGCGCAGGCAACGGGCAGAGTCTTCGGCACGGGCCCGGCCGTAGTGGCCCTGAAGAGCTACATGGGGCATACCATGGCGGCCTGCGGCGCGGTCGAAACGGTGTTCACGCTCTACATGATGCAGGAGGGCTTTATCGCCCCGACGCTCCATCTGGAAGAAATCGACGAACGCTGCGCGATGATCCGCCATGTCCAAAAGCTGGAGGAAACCCCCGTCAAAACCGCGGCCATCCAGAATTTTGCCTTCGGCGGCGTCAACACCAGCCTGCTGATCCGAAAGTTGACCTGACCAAGATGTTCCTCGCCCGATTTTTCCGTCGCGTCGTCAATTTTGGTCTCACGTTGGGGCTCTGGATCTATTTCATGCTGGGCTATCTTCTGCTGACGGTCGTTTTGTTCATCCCCTGCTATCTTGCGATGAAGGCCGGCGACGCCGTTTTACAAAAGCTGTTCCACGTCCATCTGAAGATTTTTTTCGTTCTGGTGAAACTCGTGTCACCCGGCGTCCGGTTTGCCGTTTCCGAAGAAGTCCGCGGGCTTCGTTCCTCCATCATCGTCTGCAACCACCTTTCCTATCTGGACCCCATTTGGCTGGTCTCCCTTTTCCCGAGGCAGACCACCATCGTCAAGAACACTTTTTTCAGCGTTCCCATCTTCGGCTGGTTTTTGCGCAAGGCGGGTTATGTGCCCTCCTCCCCCACCGAAACATACGGTCCGGCGATGATCAACCACCTCGAGGGCATCAAACGCCAACTGGCGGCGGGGGGTATTCTGTTTGTTTTTCCCGAGGGCACGCGCGGCCGAAACGGCAGGATCGCGCCGTTCAACCGGGGCGTGTTCAGCATTGCCCGGTACTGCAGCACGGGCGTAAAACTGGTGCTGCTCCGCAACACCGACCGGCTGTTTCGCCCCGGCTCCTTCTCCTTTGAGACGAGGGGGAAATTCACCGTTTCGATGGAGCTGATCGGTTCACTGACGCCGGAAGAACTGGCCAATTCATCCATCAGTGCTGCGGCCGATCGGGCCCGGACGCTTTTTGAACAGAAAATCAGAGAGGCACAAACCGGCGGGGATGTGCAGGAATAAGCCCCTTCCGGGGCATCGGGGAGGCAGCATGAAAAGCGCAGAAGGGCACGGCCGCGAACGGCCTGCGGGTGGAAGGCCGTTTCCTACGGCTTCGCCCGCTGGATTTCCTTCATCACCATCATTTCCGGACGTCCGCCGATAAAAGCGGTGCTGGCGGAGAAAAACTCCTTAAAGTGCGGCGTGGAGGAATGAAACTCCAGGGCGTCTTTGTCCTTGTACTGCTCGACCACGACCAGCACGTCGGGATTGGCTTTATCCCGGTTAAGCGAATACAGAACCGTCCCCTCTTCCGAAGCGACTTTGGAGATCAGCACCTGGAAGGCGGCCATGGCTTCATCCATCTTCCCCTCTTTCACCGGCAACTTGGCAATAACGGTAATCATCGTGACACCTCCCGGACGGTTTTTTGAAGCTTTCTTGACTCGATGTGCCCCCATAGCACAAACACACCCGAAGTGGCAAGCGCTTCGGAAGACCAAAACATCGGCGACGCAGCCATTTCTCAACGGCCCTCGTTCCCCCGCCCCGATCGGAATCGGGCAAAAAGTTACATTTCGATCCAAAATGCGAAATCATTGAAAAAGCGGATAAAATATGCAAAGAAGATCATCAAATCGCGATTGCATTTGCCCAAACGAATTGAAAACAGGTTACAGGGGTTGATCGATTCGCCGTAAGGGAGCAAAACCCCTCCTGCTGAAATGACTCAAGGAAATTCATTTTCATGGATCCTGTCGGCGTTGCATTGATTTTATTTGTTTCCGCCCTCTTCTCCGGGGGACTGGCGGCCTACGCCTGGCGTCATCGCAGCACACCGGGAACCGGCATTGTCTTCTGTTTGATGCTGGGAACGACGATTGCGGTGTTCGCCTACGGGATGGAACTCCTCTCCTCCACTCTTGCGAACAAGCTGGCCTGGGTGAGAATCCGTTATGTGGGAACCGCCCTGATTTATCCGATGTACCTGCTTTTGGCCCTGTGGCACACCAACCGGCAAAAATGGCTTTCCGCCCTCCGCATCGCCCTGCTGTTCGTCCTGCCGGTCTTCTCCGTGATCGGGATGCTGACCAATTCTCTGCATCATCTGCACTATACCAGGATCGGGCTGAATACGAGCGGACCCTTCCCCATGCTTGCCAAGACATTCGGGCCCCTGTACGGGTTCTACGTCATCACCTCCCTGGGTTATGTTCTGATCGCGCTGGCCATTTTGGGATTGAGCTATTATGCCACGTCTAACCTGTTTCGGCGGCAGACGGCCGCGCTGATCATCGGGACGGCCGTTCCCATGGCAGCCGCCCTGCTTTACTTTGCCGGCCTGAGGCCCCTGGGCGGATTGAACCTCCTGCCCTTTGCCTATACGATCTCCAGTCTCACGGCCGCCTGGATCATTATGGGCCAGCGGTTTTTCAACCTGCGACCCGTCGCCCGCGGAATGGTTTTCGACAGCATGACCGACGGATTTGTTGTGCTGAACAAACAGCTCCAGGTGGTGGAAGCCAATCCCTCCGCATTGCGCTTGCTGGGCCTTTCACCGGACTGCGCGGGTCGGTTCGGAAACAGGGCGTTTGTCAATCACCCGTCTCTGATCCGGCTGATTCATTCCGCACCTCACGCCCACGTCCAGATCGACCAGGACGGCCGAATTTTTGACGCGTTCCGCACTTCCCTCTTCGATCAGCAACGAAATCTGGCCGGTCATTTGATCAGTCTGCGCGATATCACCTCCATCAAGCAGGCGCAGGAGGAGCTCAGAAAAAGCGAAAATCAATACCGATTTCTCACTGAAAACATGAACGACATCCTGTGGATGATGGATATGAATCTGAAGACCGTCTATGTCACTCCTTCCATCGAAGCCGTCCTCGGTTTCACCCCGGAGGAACGCCTCCGTCAGGTCGTCGAGGAACAGTTGACGCCGCCATCCCTCAGGATCGCCATGGAAACGCTGGCCCGAGAAAAAGTTTTTGAAAAACAGGGGGGAGATCCCAAACGAAAAGCGACCCTGACGCTGGAATTCTACCACCGGGACGGCTCCACCCGCTGGCTGGAGACGATCATCAGCGGCCTCCGCGATGAACAGGGCAGGCTGACCGGCCTCTACGGCGTATCCAGAGACGTAACCGATCGCAAAAACAAGGAGGTCAGAATCCTGCAGTATTCGGAGGACCTGAGAGAAAGGAACAAGGAGCTTCATTGCCTCTATTCGTTGTCGGAGCTGGTCCGGAAAGAAGAAGCCTCGCAGGAAGACATCCTCCGGGCATGCGTCTCCCCCATCGCGCAGGCCTATTTTTATCCGGAGATCACCGGCTGCCGGATTCTGTGGGAAGACCGGGAATACAAGACGGAAAACTTCGCCCGAACCCCCTGGATGCAAACGAGCGCCATCCGGGTGCGCGGCAGAGAGGTTGGAAAAATCGAAACCTGCTACCTGGAGGCGCGGCCGGAAAAAGACGAGGGGCCTTTTTTAAACGAAGAGCGCAAATTGCTCGACAACATCGCCGAACTGCTGGGGGAATCGTACGAGCGGCGGCTGGCCGCCAAAGAGCGGGAAAAGCTCATCGTGGAACTTCAAAATGCCCTGCAGGAGGTCAAGACCCTGACGGGGATGCTCCCGATCTGCGCTTCCTGCAAAAAAATACGAAACGACCAGGGATATTGGGAAAAAATCGAGCGTTATATCTCAGAACGCACGCCGGTTCAGTTCAGCCACGGAATTTGTCCGGAGTGCGCGCAGAAATTGTATCCGGACATGAACCATAAAAAATAAGCGCGCGACGCCGGCCGGTCGCCCGCAACGGGTGTTCAAACCGGCCAGTCGGGGATTTTCTTCTTCGTTTTGAACCACCATATCGTCGTCCAGAACATCACCGGATTGCGCAAAGCGGTCCACAGACGGATCCGTCTGCTTGGAGAGGTCACGCCGAAGAGCAGTCGATCGAACCGGTCAAAGTTCAGTGTGCGCATTTTCCCGACGGTGACTTTTTCCAAGGCGTTTTTCTCCCGAATGTAGCGCTTGAGCCTCCCCGCGTAACGGACCGCTCCGCCTTTCCCTTCGCTTGCGGCCTGCACGGCCAGCACCCCGCTCAAGCAGGCCATGTCGATGCCGCCGCCGTGCAGCGCGGAGGTGAGGCCCGCCGCGTCGCCCACCAGAAGAACATTGTCGTAAACCAGACGGGAAAGCATCCGGGCGGGGGCAATGCCGCCGCCCCTTTCCAGGACAGGGCTGCCTTCAAGTCCTTCGCGGCGCAAGAAATCCGCCAGCATTTTTTTCATGTCCGGCCGTCCGTGTCCCTGTTCTTTGCGCACTGTGCAGACCACACCGACGTTGGCGCTTTCGGCATCCCGGGGGAAAACCCAGGCGTAGCCGGGCTGATTTTCGGCCGGAAGATCCGGAAAAAAGACGACCTTGATACAGGGCAGGAGCGTGCTGAAATCGCCCGCCAGCCTTACCTGATGCGCCGCCAGGCACTCCTGAAGGTAGTCGCTCGCAAACCCGTAACAACGGGAGGACACGGACGGAGCGCCGCTGGCATCCAGGATCCAGTCATACGATTTCTTCATCCGAGCCAGATCCGACACGGCCACCCGCGTCTGTTCGTGCAGTCTCACGCCGAGCGCCTTGGCCTGACGGGAAAGGTCCCGCTGCCAGACCCGGCGATCGAGCATCCACAGGGGCTTATGACTGCCCAGGGGAAAGCGGTATTCGCCGCTGCCTTTCAAAACAAGCCCTTTCACGGGATGCAGCAATCCCCGGCCCGGCCGGTTCATAATCCCCAGAGAATCGAAGATGCATTCGCCGCAGACGATGCCTTCCCCGACCTTCCTTTTCTCAAAAAGGTCCACGGAAAGGTTTTTGCGGGCCGCCGCCAGCGCGGCGTAAAGGCCGCCGGGTCCGGCTCCGATGACGGCGATCTTCATGGCTTCAGCGCTCCGGGCTTTTTGAACTTCTTCAGAAGATGGCGAAGCGCCAAAAGCGGATGGGAACGCATCATGCGCGGACCGGCGTAGCGCATCACGTCCTGAATCTGCCGCCTGCGCCCCGGCTTGTAGCAATGCACCGGACAGGCCGAACACGTCGGCTTGTCCGCGGAAAACGGGCATTTGTCCAGACGCGACTGCGCATAGGCGAGCAGGTCGGCGCACGACGGACACAATGCCCCCCGGGCGGTCCCGTGGCGCTCCCGGCAATACAGGGAGATCATCGCCGTGACGGTTTGATATTCATTCTCGATTGACGACTGCGGCGTCATGGGACAATCCTTCGAGAAAAAGATCGGCGCGGCGCACTTCCTCGATGAAGCGACGAACTTTCTTCAAATCTTTCTTGAAGCGGATGGGCCGTCCGCTCCGGTCGGTCGCATTGGTCCTCGTGCAGCTGTCCACACCCGCCGGCCGAAGGCCGGTCACCGCTTCATAGACGTTGTCGGCGGCAAGTCCCCCCGCCAAAATCACCGGAATGGGACTTCGGTTGATGACGGTTTTGGCGATCGTCCAGTCGCAGGTTTCCCCCGTGATCCCGACAAAGCCCGCCACCGGCTGGTCCGCGCCGGAAAGCAGCGTGTCGATCATAAAGAAATCCGTCACCGGCGAGAAGCGCTCCGCCATGTCCAAAATATTTTTTTCGACGGCGGCGGCAACCGGCAGCCCAAAACGGGGCACGGACAGGGACCGCATGATGTCGAGGCGGGGAAACCGGTCCCGAATGTCGATGTGCAGGCTCAAAAGCGCGTCGAAGTCGCGCACCGCGACTTGCTTTTCGTCCGGCCAGGGCAAAAGGACGTCGCACAGGTGAACACAGTCCGGCTCATAATAGTCCAGCGCCGCAAAGATGGCCGCCGGGTCTTTCATGAGCGGAATGAGAACGCTGGCCGCGCCTCCCTGTCTTGCCGCCTGCACGGTTTTCCGGACGGATGCGCTTTTCCACTTTGCCGGATCGGGAAGCACGCTGCCGATCCGGTCCACGCCGAGTTCGATCAATGCTTCGGCTTCCGCGGGCTTTTGCACTTCATAAATCTGAATCATCGTCTTTCGCATGATCCAGCCTTATCACGACCCCCGCGCCGGATCAAGATCGGGAGGGGGTGTTTTCCGCCCGCCGGGCACGGTCAAAAAAAGCAGCTTGCATTTATCCGCGATTCCCTGAATAATCTTGCCCATTCAAAAACGAACACAGGGGGTTTTCATGACGGCACCCAACTCCATCGAGGAACTCTACAGGGAAAGAGGCTCCCGGGCGCGCGCGCTGCATGACGCGGGAGAGAAAGTCATCGGCTATTTCTGCTGCTTTGTGCCGGATGAAATTCTCACGGCCTTCGGCTTCGTGCCCTTCCGCATCCAGGGATCGCAAAGCGAGCCCATCGACGAGGCGGACGCGCTCTTGGAGCCGATGGCCTGCCCGTTTGCCCGCAGCTGCTTCAATCTGGCGCTCAAGGGCCGCTATGATTTTCTCGACGGGTTTGTCGCCCCGCACAGTTGCGACACCATCGAGCGGATGTACCACATCTGGCACAGCAACAAGCCCTCGCCCTTCAACCATCTGATCAACGTGCCGCACATGCTGGGCCCTTCTTCCGATTCTTTCTTTCGCAAGGAATTGGAATACTTTATTTCCCGCCTCGAAGAGTTCACCGGAAAAAAGCTGGACCCCGGCCGACTGCAGGACGCGATAAGGATTTACAACCGCCGCCGTTTCCTGCTTCGGGAACTCTACGGCCTGCGCCGCGAAAGTCCACCTCGCGTCTCCGGAACGGAAATCACCAAAGTCCTGGTGGCCGGAATGGGGATTCCCGCCGCGGAGCACATCGAACTGATTGAAGCAATGATCGGCGAGGTGAAAAAGCGCCCCGCGCCTGCGCCGGACGGCCTGCCGCGCATCTTTTTATGGGGCAACGAAATCGATGACGTCGCCTTCGTCAGCCTGGTCGAGGAATGCGGCGCGCACGTCGTCATGGACGATCTGTGCACCGGATCGCGCTTTTTCTGGCAGGACGTTTCGGAAACGGGCGATCCGGTGGAGGCGCTCGCCAAACGCTACCTCTGCACGCACTGCCCCCGCAGCCTGAAACCCCAGGCCGGCGACCGCAAGGAGGACCTGGAAAACCGCTTCGGTTACATCCGCGAATTCATCCGTGAGTGGAAGGCGGACGGGGCGATCTTTTACATCGTCCGCTACTGCGACACGTGCGAACTCGAAGGTCCGGACCTCAAGGAGTACCTGACCGACCTGAAGCTGCCGGTACTGATGATCGAGGACGACTATTCGACCTCGACCATCGGCCAGTTGCGCACCCGAATCCAGGCTTTCCTGGAAATGATCCTGTAGGGAAAGGAAGAATCATGGAACAGGCACAGCAAGCTAAAACCACGGCGGTGAAGGGAACGGACACGGCGCGGGAAGTGCGCGCGCTCGTAAAAAACATTTACAGAAGCGCCCACGAGGCCAAGGCCGAAGGAAAGAAGGTGGCCTACATGATGGTCGCCTCGCAGTACGACGAGATCCTGCGCGCCATGGACATCGTGCCGCTGCCCACGGAAAACTACGCGGGACTGTGCGCCGCCAAACGCGACATGGACCGCTTTCTTCTGAAGGCCGAAGCCGACGGCTACTCGCAGGTTCTTTGCAGTTACGCGCGCATCGGTCTGGGCTTCGACAGCCTGCGCAAGGAACTGGGGCACATTCCCGAAGGAAGTCCCGACGGCGGCATGCCGGTCCCCGACATGATGCTGGGCAGCTCCGCGGTGTGCGATCCCCGCTTCAAGTGGTACCAGGCGACGAGCCGCTACCTGGAAGTGCCGACCTACGGCATCGACGTGGTCGCCCCGCCGCCCCAGGATGATTTAAACGCGGTTCGCGATTACTACATTCAATACCAGCGCGACCAGCTCAAGGGCCTGATCGGATTTCTGGAGGCGCAAACCGGCAGGAAAATGGATCCCGACCGCCTCTGGGAGTGCATCCGCCTGGGAGACAAAGCCTGGCAGCTCTGGTACGACATCGACCGGCTGCGCGTGGCGATCCCCTGCCCGATGCCGTCGCAGGATCACTTCAGCATCATGGTCGCCGGCCATTACTACACCGGCACGCAAATCGCCGTCGACTTCTACCAGAAGCTCTACGACGAAGTGAAATACAAGGTGGACCACAAAATCGGCGTCATTCCGGACGAAAAGTACCGCATTCTCTACGGCGGCGGACTCCCGCCCTGGCATACGCTCTGGATCTTCAACTACTTTGAAAGCTTCGGCGCGGTGTTCGTGATCGAAAACGTTTACCGCGGCTACGATCCGGTGGAAGTGCCCTCTTTCGTCAAGGACCCGGTGGATTTCCTCGCCTGGCGGGCGTTTCTGCGCTTTACGCGCTATCACGAAAAGGCCCGCTCGCGCAGCGGCAATCCCATCGTGGAAAAGCTCCTGGACATGATCGCCGACTACCGGATCGACGGCGTGGTCTTTCACGCCTGCCGGTCCTGCCGGGCGACCACCATCGGCCAGACGCACATCAAAAGCGAACTGGGCAAATATTCCGACCTGCCGATGATGCAGCTCGTCTCCGACATGGTGGATCTGCGGGATTACTCGGAAGCGCAGTGGAAGGCGCAGATCGGCGCGTTCATGGAAGCGCTGGAAGGCAGGAGTAGAGGCTGAAGGGTATGAGCTAATCGAGGTCACTTAACCGCTCCCTACATAAACGAGCTTACAGGATGCCGTTTGCCGGAATGGACATCGGGTCCACGATGACGAAAGTGGTCATCGCGGACGAACAGGAAAAAATCCTGGCCTCTCACATCGGGCCGACGGGCGCGGAGCATCGCCATCTGGCGCTTAAGGTCATGGACGAGACCGTCAAAAAAGCGGCTCTTTCCTTCGACGCGCTCGACTTCGTCGTTGCGACCGGCTACGGCCGCATCAACGTCCCGTTTGCCGACCGCCAGATCACGGAAATCACCTGCCACGCGCGCGGCATCCGCTCCCTTTTTCCGTCGGCGCGGATCATCATCGACATCGGCGGCCAGGATTCCAAAGGCATCAAGCTCGACGAAACGGGCAAAGTCGCCAACTTCGTCATGAACGACAAATGCGCCGCGGGCACCGGCCGCTTTCTGGAAGTCATCTCGGAGACGCTGGGCATCAATCTGACGGACATGGGCGATCTTGCGCTCTCGGCCGACGGCTTCGTCCAGATTTCCAACATGTGCACGGTTTTCGCCGAGCATGAAGTGACCTCGCGCCTGGCCGAAGGAGCGGGCGTGGCGGAAATCGTCGCGGGACTCCACGAGGCCATCGCGTCCCGCGTCGTCAACATGACGCGCCACCTGGGCATCGAGAAGGACGTCGTCGTCACCGGCGGCGGAGCGAAAAACCAGGGGCTGGTCCGGGCCATCGCAGGCAAAATCGGCTTCGCTGTCCTCACGCCGCCCGAACCGTTCATCACCGGCGCCCTCGGTGCGGCGCTCGTCGGCATGGATTTTTACAGCCGGGGCGTAAGACCGGCAAAAGAACGAAAAAAAGAAGAGGTAACCTTTTTCTCGTAGGGAACGTTCACGATCCCCCTTGCGGACGGCAAGACCGTTCCCCACATGCGGGCAACCATGAGCGAACAAAAATACTACGCCGGTCTCGACATCGGTTCGGTCTCGATCAAAGCGGCCATCGTGGGTGACGAGGGCATGATCGCCTCGGGCCTGATTCCGTCCGGCGGCCATTACAAAGACGCGGCCAGGAAGGTCATGGACCATGCGCTGATGCAGGCCGGTCTTTCCTTCGACGACCTGTCCGGAGTGGTCG
>Ga0116147_1001168_pt1 | contig 29288 bp, 22 predicted proteins | sample AD_JPNHG3_MetaG_FD_89749 | JGI IMG/M metagenome (GOLD analysis project Ga0116147, IMG submission 89749) | Active sludge microbial communities of municipal wastewater-treating anaerobic digesters from Japan - AD_JPNHG3_MetaG | ecosystem: Engineered > Bioreactor > Anaerobic > Digestate | place...
CACGGGCATCTTGCCCGTGGATGTGGCACGGGCATCCTGCCCGTGTTTCATGGGCGGGACGCCCATGCCACGAGCAGAGATCGTCTACTTGGATGCATACGACTGCGTGCCTGCAACGCGGGCACGCCTGACCGTCAACGGCCGTCCGCTCACCATCATCGGCGTGCACCTATTCGTGCCGTACAACCACGCCACGTGGCTAGCGCAAAAACAACAGGCGCAACGGCTGGCGTCACTCGCGCGCGATGTCACAGGCTCCTGCGTCGTGACCGGCGACTTCAACACCACGCCATGGACCGCCCGTTTCCAAGACATCCTTACCGACAGCGGTCTGCGCGACAGCGCGCGCGGACGTTGCTTGCAACCGACCTGGCCGGCCTTCCTGCCGCCATTTATGCGCATCCCTTTGGATCACGCCCTCCACTCGCCCGACGTGCATGTGGTAGCGCGGCGGCTCGGTCCGTCCATCGGCTCCGACCACCTGCCGGTCATTCTTGATATCGCTTTTTGAAGCTTGAAACCATCACTTCAGCCGTCGTATCACGGCGGCGGTGTCAGTCGCCACGACGCCGGGCTGGAGCGTCAGTAGGCCGTCAACGGCTTTGACGCGCTCGCGCCGCAGCTCCGCGCCCTGCCACGTTTCCCACCATGTCACCTCATATTCGCCATCGGGGAATGCCGTCAGCATGTATGTCGCCGCAGGGAACGGACGGATCTCATCCGCATGGCGCGCATGATTCACCCATGTGCTGTCATTGTTCTGAATCCAGACGATGGCGGCGCTCTCGGCGGCCAGTGCATAGCAGTTGACCTCTTGGGTCTCGGTCGTACGGCAACCACTGAACAGATACCGCGGCACCGACACCCAGTCGCGCCCGTGATTCTCGACGCGGATGCGGCGGCGTCCGGCTTTGACCGGCACCGTCAGCGTCTCATTGTAGACCGACTCCCACAGTTTCCACGTGTCAACGTAACGCCACGACTCGCCGTGGTTCTCGCCGCACGGCAACTCGCGATCCAGCACCAACACATCGTCGACAAACACCTTGATATGTCCGCTGCTTGAAACCCTCCCGACGTGCAACCCAAAGGTGCCGTCCGCCGGGTAGGTCACCTCAAATGTCGGCGGGCAGACCAGATTACGGTGACCTCCGCCGTGCAGCAGCGCCAGCAACTCTTCGGCCGGCGTGACCGTGCCGTCCGGATGTACCTCGAAGCGGTCCGCGCCTGCTTTGCGGAAACCCGTGCGGGTAAGCGCGACAACATCACGCTGCGCCGGGCGCGCCGGCCTTCTGAGCGTGCCGGGACCGCGCACTTCCACCGGACGCCAACGCTCGGTACCGAACGGCAGCCCCGTCACAAAACGCCGCAGGGCGCGGAAATGGAAGTAGAGGTTCTTGGGCTCGATGTAGTTCTCGTGCCACCACGGCATAGCCGCACCGCACGCGCCACTGGCGAGCGACGCCCACGAGGTGTTGTGAATTGCACGACCGTCCGGATCGTCGTCTGCCTTGAAGTTGTGGCTGCGAATGCCGAACTCGGCGAAGAGGTGCGGCTTTTCAAAGTCCTCCCACTGCTTGCGGCAAAAAGCGTGCGCTTCCAGTGCGGTGTTCAAATCGTTGTTGGCATAACTGTGGGTCTGCACCAGCGCCAGTTCGGGAATCTGCCAACAAGCCTCCGGACCGGTCTTCGACCACCAACTCGTGGAGATCACGTGATCGTACGGGTCCAGCGCGGCCAACAACGGTGCCATCTCGCGGTGCCACGCTATGATATCCTCCTGTTTCGCATTCGCCCAACCCTCGAACTCATTGCCGAACTCCCAGCACATCACATGCGGGCTGTAAGCCCAGCGCGCTACCGTGTAGCGCAAGCGCCGACGGTAGAAGGCCTTGGCCGTCTCATTCGTGAACCACGCGCCGGCCGTTTCGCACGGTCCGCCCTGCGCGACGTTGTAAGGATTGGCTTTCCAACCCCCCATGCGGAAATCCTGATGCGTGTCCATGCAGAGCATGTAGGTCATGCCGAGCCGTCCCGCATCCTCCAGCAGGTTGTCCAGTTTGGCAGCGGCATCCTGACGGTACCAGCCGAGTTGCGGTTCCCACTCGATCCCCAATCCGCTTTTAGACATCCACCAGCGGTTCCAGTTTTCTCCGTGCGCGGCCATCTTCTCAAGGATCTGCTGGACCGTCATGCCGTTGCTGCCTTGATAGATCGGCACGTTATGGCCGATCGGCACATACCCCTCGCCGTTGTCATACGCAAGATAGCGCGGATCAGCCCGGCTGACACGTATGAAACCTTTGGCCTGACGGTCTTCCGTAACCTCCACCGGTTGCGGCAGCGTGAATGTGCGCGTGCCGGAACGGTCACGCGCCGTCAACGTAATCTGCATCGGGCCAACCTCTGTCGCAGCCAGCCGCACCTTCCACTGGCCGACGCCCTCCGAAAGCATCAACTCCGACTCCGCGTCGCCGGGCAGCGCTGTATGGCGCACCATGAAAAAGCCCGGCAGGGTGTAGCGCCGTCCTGACGCCGTGACCACCTGCGCGTCGAGCGCGATGTCATCCGGATCATACGGGTTGTCCCACGTACCGTTCAGCGCCACATCCAATTCGCACTTGCCGTAAAGCGGCACGATGCGCGGTGCCTGCGCCGTGAGCGTCAACTCGCCGCGACTGGTCACGGCGGGCCGCACGATCTTCGGCATGGGCACGACACCGAGCGACAGCGCCACGTGCAGCGTCTCGCCGAGCGCGACGTCACGCTGCTTCGTCAGTTTGATCTCGCAACCGTGCCGATCCGGACTGACGTGTGAACGTAGATAACGCACGCCGTCGCCGCGCAGACGGCAGGCGGTCCCGCCCTCGCGGCCGATGTAAAGCTCTTTGAACAGGCCCTCGACCGCCTTGCCGAGCGGCGCATCCTTGGTCGGCATCAGGTAGATGCGGCGCGGATCGCTGTCTTTCTGCGCCTGCGTCGCCAACGAGAGCCAGACACCATCAGTCAGCCGCAACTCCCCGGTTTTGACAAGCGCCAATCGCACTTCGGCCCCCTCGGCCGACGGCACGAGGTCCATCGTGTAGCGCACCGGCGCTGAACCCTCGCGCGCACCCCACAGACCGACCAGACGCAAGACACCGTTCGCCTCCAGGGTAGCGCTCTCCGAATGTCCCTTAGGTTGCGTTTCGTACAGGTAGGCACCATGCCAGAGGAAGAACACCAGATCCAACGCAGGCTGATCCTCCGCACGCAGCGTCATTCGTCCGCGGTTGTCGCATGTGAGCGTCCCGCGCGCCAGTGCCAGTTCGAAACCCGAGTCTGTGGCGCGCCAAGCCGGCGGCACTGCATCGGCGCCCAGTGCCGCATAGCCAACAACCATCAATGCTGCCGCAAACACACGAAAGCACGTACACCGCTCACGCATCATCGACTTTCCCCCTTTATTACGGACGCTCTGCATTCCGCCCCGTTTCACTTTGAACGTTACGCAGTGATCGTATCATTTCGCCTGTTAACCGGTCAACGCATGCCGCTGCAGAACATGCCACAATGAACGTCAGCATTGTAAAAGCGCAGCTCTAATTTTCTTGCGGCGATCGTATCCGCGATTTCTTGCCGGACCTCAGTGCTGCGTTCCACAGGGTGATGCGGCGATGCCAACAAGAACCCCCACTCTGTATGGAACGAAGGCACGAAGACACGATACGACGCGACATGCGGGAAGACCTCTTTTAACGTCGTGTACGCCGCCGTGTGTGTGCGAAGGTTGACCGGATTAAAATCACCGGCCTGCATGGCCACGATCCCCTCGGGCGACAATCGGTCGCGTGCCAGTTGATAAAACTGGCGTGTGGCAAGGTGATGCGCGGGGCCGTCCTCGTCGGGTTCGGTCAGATCCAGAATAATCACATCGTAGCGGTCCGAGCGATCTTCCAGAAGGCGCAACACATCGCCGATGTACAGTTCCATCCGCGGATCGTCGTAACAGTTCCCGTGCCACTGCGGCAAATGGAGGCGGCAGAGTTCCACGACTTCGCCATCGATGTCCGCCATGACCAGTTGCGAAACGCTCTCGTGCCGAAGCGCTTCACGAGCCGTCGCGCCCTCTCCCCCGCCGGCGATCAAGACACGCCGGGGCGATGGATGTAAAACCATGGCCGGATGCACCAGCGCCTCGTGGTAGCGATGTTCATCAAAGGCAGCGGATTGCAACTCGCCATCCAGAATCAGCATCCTGCCGAAAATCTCGTTCTCAACGATTTCGATCCGCTGGAAAGCTGTCTGTTGATCGACCAACGTACCCGACAGCGGGAAGAGATGAACCACGCCCGGACTTGTTCGGTCAGCGTGCCACTCCTTGTCAGAAAAGAACATACTGATACTCCGCCCGGTCCGAATCTGTCGGTCTGCGTCCCGGCGCATTGTGAAAGATACCGCGGAAGACCTCCTTGGTCCGGACTGATTTGGCGCGTAGGCGCTTTTCAAGGTATTGCGACGCAATCCAAGGATCCACGTTGGACCCGCAGGTAAAGACATCCAGTGCGGCGTAGCCATATTCAGGCCAAGTATGAATCGCTAAATGCGACTCTGCGATCATGACGAAACCGGTCACGCCTTGCGGTGAAAACTGGTGGAAGGCCGTTTTAAGAATATCGGCACCAGTTTCGATGGCGGCAGCGGTCATCGCGTCGGTTATCAACTGGAGGTCATCAAGGATCTCCATGGGGCATCCGTACAACTCTGTCAAAATATGACGTCCCAGCGCATTCTTTTTCACACCGAACACCTCCTTATAGCAGACACCATACCACAGAAAGCCAAGATGTCAAATGCGACGAAAAAGCAGAGCAACACTTTTACACTCATCACTTCTCCAGCCACACGCATCGGTTACCGGGGCCGAACGTCTCAAGGAACGCGGGGGTGTTTGTGTCGCACATGCGGTCACGCACAGGCGCCTCCGTGATTTTACCGAACACGCCACCCGTCCGCTCGATGAAGACATTCCCTTCCAGACGCGGCATGGATGAAGACCCGTCGGGGTTTTTGAGCCCGCTCCCCACATCCATCAAACGGTCAATCGAGTGGCAGATCACGTTATTGCGTATCACGTAGTTGAACGCCCGGTTGCGCTCAGCATGGAACCACCCCTTCACGTGCGCCGCGCAACCGCGATCCGCACGCTGTTCGCTGAAGCCCGCGCCCGCGTTCATCATGAGATTGTTCGCGTAAAGGATGTTCTCCATACGGCTCGGGTTACCGTCCTTCGCCGTAAGGAAGTATTCGATTGAGTAGTTGCACCTGTCGAACACATTGTGCGCGAAGAGGACGTTCTTCTGGTCGAAGCGTTTCATCCCGTCTTTCGGAGGGATGTTGAACTGATGCGTCACGCCCGCATCATATATCTGGTCAAAAAAGCAGTTCGTGACCGTGTAGTTCTCGCAACCGCCGTAGATTTCCACACCGTTGCCGAGGCGCGTGGGATAGTCGCGCCCGTAGATCCCCTCCGCCTGAATGGACCCACCGATCCAAACAAACTCGCTGTTCGACACCGTGAGGTTGCGGCAGGTGCCCGCCGCAACACCGTGCACGCCCACATATTTGACGGTAAAGTTGTCAATCGTCACGTCATCAGCACCGCCCACGCCGAATCCTGACGTCTTCACGTTGAACTCGATTGAACGGAAGCGTTCGCCTGGATTGCGTTCGCTGTAGAGGTACACGAGCCCCGTGCCGTCTTTGTAGTAGTCGTGCCAGAAATGCAGATCGCCATCAAGATCGCGGTAAGAGTTGAAGGGACGCCCCGTATACTTGTTGAACTTCTCCCCCGTTTTCTTGTCCGTGCGAATGACGATCTTGATCGCATGTACGGCACCATCGTCGAAAACGAGCGTGCCCACATCCGTTTCGCCGATTGGATACGACCACACACGCGGATTGTCCGTCCGCCGCCACTTCTTCGGATCGGCGCCGTTCTCCGGCGAACCATAGATCATCGGTTTCGATCCGGTGCCGTATGCCGCGTAGGTTACACCCTTCTGTACGCATACTCTGCCGCGGTACACGCCGCCACGCTGATAGCGCACCCAACTACCGGGCGCGAGGTTCTCGCGATTGAGCCGTGCCGTCGTCTGCCAGGCCGTCGAAGGCGTGCGGCCGTCCGCCGTGTCGTTGCCCTGCGCCGCTGAGACGTAGTAGACGGGCGCACCTGCGGGCGGCGTGCGGTCTCCCGTTGCACGGATTTCCGCGATGCGCGCATCCATCACACGCCGCAACGCGGACGGCGAGTTGATTTGCGCGAGATCCAGTTCCTTCGCATCCAGTCCCGACACCAGCAGCCCCAGCCCCATCATCAAAAGACACAACTTGGCATTCATATCATCTATTCTCCCTCTTTCGGAAAAGTGTTACCCCTCAGCGCTCTCGCATAGTGTTCCGATGATAACACAAGATTGACCCGCTATTCCAGCCGCCAGTTCCAATCGACTTCGAAGCCGGGCGGTCTTGTCGCCGGGGGGCGGTTGGGGTATAATGCCCCCAAAAAGGAGAGAGACGATGAGCGCGAACGTTGTGAGGCGTGTTGCTGTGTGTCTGTGCGTCTGTCTGTGCGGGGCGGCAGGTGCCCAGACTGTGGCCGAGTGTGATACGTCGGGAGTTTGCACGACCGGCCGTGTGCAGACCGTGGCCGATGGCGGCAAGCAGATATGGGCGCTTAGCTGCGCGTTCACGGACGCGCCGCCGCTGGAGGTGGCGAAGTGGCTCACGGACAAGCCTGAGACGGAAGGCAAGTTTGTGATCATTGAGTTCTGGCGTACTTGGTGCGGTGCGTGCAAACGGATGACGCCGCTCATGAATACGTTGCATCGTAAATTCGGCGACGAGTTGGTAGTGATCGGGATCACCGGCGAGACCGAGGAGCAGGTCAAGGCGTACAAGGGTCCCAAAAAGGAGTATGCGCTGGCTTTGGACCGACCGCTACCCGCCGACCAGAAGCAAAAGCAAGGCAAGGCCAACGCCCAGACTTCTCAGAAGCGGGCAGAATCGGAAGAGGGACCGGATCTGACAGACTTTGCCGCCAAAGCACACCCGGACCAAGGAGCGTATGAAGCCCTGTTCGGGGTGTGGGGGTGGCCGCACGTCATTATTTTGGAGCCGCAATACCGGACGATCATCTGGGAGGGGTTCCCCGGTCTCAAGGGCTATGAACTGACCGAGGCGAAGGTCGCCAAGATTTTGGCGATCGGACGCGGGCAGAACAAGGAGCCGAAGTCGAAGAAGTGATGTAGATGCCCTTTTCATGCTGATGCAGTGGGGGCAGTGTATAAGGCGGTGTGTCCATGCTCAATCATGAAGCTTTATTTTCGCGCGCGTGTCAGGTGATTCCGGGCGGAGTCAACAGTCCGGTACGTGCCTTCAACGGTGTTGGCGGTACGCCGCTGTATGTCGAGTCCGGCAAAGGCCCGTACATCCATACGGCGGATGGCCGCAAGCTGGTGGATTTCTGCTGTTCGTGGGGGGCGATGATCCTCGGCCATGCGCATGACGAAGTGGTCGCGGCGATTCAGTCGCGTGCGGCCCTCGGCACGACCTTCGGCATCAACACGCCGGATGAGGTGACCTTCGCTGAACGCTTGTGCGAATGGCTGCCCAGCCTGGAGCGGGTACGGTTGGTCAACTCGGGCACCGAAGCGGTGATGACCGCGTTGCGCATCGTACGCGGGGTGACCGGACGCAAGCGCATCATCAAGTTCGACGGCTGCTATCATGGCCACAGCGACAGCATGCTGGTTTCGGCGGGCAGTGGCTTGTTGACCGGCGGTACCGTCAGCTCGGCGGGTGTTCCGCGATACGTGGTCCATGACACTTTTGTCGTGCCGTACAACGACATCGATGCGGTGAAAACGCTGATCCAAACGATGGGCTCCGAAGTGGCGGCGATTATCGTGGAGCCGATTGCCGGCAACATGGGCCTTGTCATGCCCGATCCCGATTTCCTTGTCAGACTGCGTCACACTGCGGATCAATCCGGCGCGCTACTGATTTTCGACGAGGTCATCACCGGCTTCCGCTTTGCCTTGTCGTCGTACGCAGCGACGATCGGCGTGAAAGCGGACTTGATGACACTGGGCAAAGTGATCGGCGGCGGTCTGCCGTTGGCGGCGCTCGGCGGGGCTGCAGTATTCATGGACGAGCTGTCGCCGACCGGCAAGGTCTATCAGGCCGGCACGTTGTCGGGCAATCCGCTGGCTGTCGCGGCCGGTCTGAAGACCCTGGATGTGCTGGAACGTGACAATCCCTATCCGCGCATGGCCGAGTTGGGACAGCGTTTGGCGGATACGGTCAACACGGCGGCGGCTGAGCGCGGCTTGCCGTTCCACTGTGCGCAGTATAAGGGTGTCTTCACCTTTTTCTGCACGCCGACGCCGGTGCGCGATCTGGCCACGGCGAAGCAGAGTGACACGGCAGCCTACGCGCGTCTCTTCCACTCGGTGCTGAAGAGCGGTTTCTACCTGCCGCCGTCGCAATTTGAGCTGGGCTTCATCTCCGCCGCGCACGGCGAAGCGGAGATCGACGGACTGGCGCAGGCGGTCATCGCCGCCTGGGAGTCCTGAAAGAGAAAGAAGTCGCCATGAGCAGTATGGTGCAGATCAAGCAGGCGGATGAAATGCAGGCGTGGGCGTTGGCCCGGCGTCAGAACGGCGTGCGTATCGGGTTGGTGCCGACGATGGGGTATTTGCATGCGGGACATCTCTCGCTGGTCGCCGAGGCGCGCAAGCGTGCCGACATTGTCGTGGTCAGTATCTTCGTCAATCCGGTTCAGTTCGGCCCCAACGAGGACTTTGAAAAATACCCGCGTGACGAGGCGCGCGATCTCGACCAATGCGAGCGGGCAGGGGCGTCGGCGGTCTTTTTCCCGTCCGTGGCAACCATGTACGCGCCGGATGCCAGCGTGTTCGTTACGGAGGAGCGGCTCTCCGCCGGTCTGTGCGGGGCGCGGCGTCCCGGACACTTCCGGGGTGTTTGCACGGTGGTGGCCAAGCTCTTCAATCTGGCGCAGCCGCATGTGGCGGTGTTCGGCCAGAAAGACTATCAGCAGGCCGCGATCATCCGGCGTATGGTGCGCGATCTCAACTTCCCCATCGAGATCGTGGTGGCGCCGATCGTGCGCGAGCCCGATGGGCTGGCCATGAGTTCGCGCAATGTCTATCTCTCTGCCGACGAACGGCAGCGCGCACTGGGCTTGAGCCGCGCCCTGCAGGCCGCCGCCGCGTGTGTCGCACAGGGTAGCGCTCCAGCGGCGGACGTGCGCGTGCGCATGGTGGAGGTGATCGAGGCGCATGCGTTGCAACTTGACTACGCCGAGATCGTGGACGCTGAAAGCTTGGAACCGGTCGTTGAAGCGCGGCGCGGGAACGTGGCGCTCGTCGCTGCGCAGTGCGGTCGGACGCGGCTGATTGACAACCAGATTTTGTGAGCATGGCTCGGATTTTTGAATCCACAGATGACACAGATTACAGATTTTTGGGGGCACGGCGCGGCTTTTTTATCACCACGAAGGCACGAAGGTTTTTTGGAAGGCAGTGCTCGGCTTTGGAACCGCCAAGACGCCAAGAACGCCAAGGGAAGCCTTCAATTTTCATGAAGTTTCATGTGTTTCATGGTTCGGCGTTTCTCTCACAGAGGTACAGAGAACACGAAGGTTTTTGGGAAGCAACGCGCTTTCGGACAAACTCATGCACTCATGCACTAATGAACTAACGCACTAATTAACTTGGGTTGCGGGCTTCACCCGCATAACCCGAAAAGGCGGAGATGAACGAGGCGGCATTGGCAGACAAAGAGCGGCGGCTGTATGAGGCGCTGCAGCGCTACGGGCGGGTGGCGGTCGGCTTTTCCGGCGGGGTCGACAGCACCCTGTTGCTGCGTGTCGCGCGGGATGTGTTGGGGGCTGCGCAGGTGTTGGCGGTGATCGCCGATACCCCCAGCCTGCCGCGCGCGGAACTTGCCGAAGCGCATGCACTGGCCGACGCGATGGGCGTGACGTGCGCGGTGGTTCATTCAACCGAACTGGACGATCCGCGCTACGCAGAAAACTCGCGCGACCGTTGCTATCATTGCAAGCGGCACCTGTTCACGCAGATTAGTGCGATCGCGTCCGAGCGCGGCTTCGATATCGTGCTCGACGGGAACAATGCGGATGACGCGGGCGACTACCGGCCCGGTCGGCGTGCGGCGGAAGAGCTGGGCGTGAAGAGCCCGTTGCTTGAAGCCGGACTGACCAAGGCCGAGATCCGCGCGCTCTCCGCGCGTTTGGGACTGCCGACCGCCGACAAGCCGGCCATGGCGTGTCTGGCGTCGCGCATCCCCTACGGATCGCCGGTGACGGCCGAGGCGCTGGGACAGGTGGAGCGGGCGGAAGAGGCGCTGAAGGCGCGAGGCTTCGCGCAGTGCCGGGTACGCCACCACGGCGACGTCGCGCGTATCGAGGTGCCTGATGCCGACCTGCCGCGTCTGGTGGCGACTGAAGAACGGCACCAGATTGTTGACGCGATCAAAGCCGTAGGATTTCAGTATGTGGCGCTGGATTTACAGGGTTACCGAATGGGCAGCCTTAACCTGTCTCCGTGAGCGTTGAACATTTTTTTAACGCAGAGACACGATCAATCATGTCAGTCATGTCAATCGTGTCAAAACGGGAGAAGTGGGGGCGTAGTTTGACATTAGTTTGGTTTGCCGCTGCTCAGGTTTTCTCATTTACAGATGGCGCAGATGGACACAGATTTTTTGGGGGTGGCATGGCCCGAGCTCCCGGCTCTCTGTTCTCTTTATCACCAGAAACGCATGATTTTCGCCCTCCCTTTCACTAACCGATTACGCGGAAAAGGCCGATTGCTAGCGGGATTGGAAATGATATAATGATGACATGAATGCGACTGTTGAAAACGTTGTGACCGAGGCATTAAAACTGCCGTCGCCGCTACGGGCGTTCGTGGTTGAGAAGTTGATCGAGAGTCTTGACGCGCCCGATGGTCCTCCATTATCGATTAAATGGCGGGAGGAAATTTGTCAGCGTTGCGCGGAACTAGATCGTGGCGCAGTCGAGCTTCGTCGTGCTGAAAATGTATTTGCCGAGGCGTTCGCAGCGTTGGTATGAAAACGGTCAAGTTCCATCCTTGCGCAGAAGCCGAGATGGTCAAAGCCGCCACTTACTACGAAACGCAACAATCCGGCCTCGGCAAAAGGTTTCTTGCAGCAGTTCAGGAAGCCGTCAACAGGATCGTCATTAATCCGCATCTTTACCCGATCGTCGAACTCGACGTCCGTCGCTGCTTTACAAAGACTTTCCCGTTTGGCGTTCTTTTTCGGGAGCGGTCTGACATGTTCGTCGTGATGGCGGTTATGCACTTGCATCGAGATCCCGATTATTGGAAGACCAGATAGATTGCGAACCCGTTGGCGTGAAGAAGCGGGCGTGCCCCTAACTGCGTTTTCACTTTGCGTACCCAGAGAATACGTGTTACCCTGCACGCTGAATGGACGCGGTTGGTGGCGAACAACGCGGACCATGTGAGGAACACTTGTTGGCTGACACACGGGGAGCCGAAGACAGTGCAGATCATCTACGCATTTCCTTTTTTCGTGATGGCCGCAATTGCATGCGTCATTTTCCTGAGCACCCCACGACTCCGCCCGCATGCTTTATCGACTACGAAAGCGCTTATCCGCATTGTGTTGCTCGCCTGCTTGATGGCTCCGTGCGGCATCAACCTGAAAGGTGGTGAAGCCCGTGGTTTGCTGGACTGCAACCTGCGTTGCGTGGACTTGTCCGACCTGACTTCTTCCGTGCCGCTGACCGTTGATGCCAGTTCTCAGATTCTGTGGCAAACGGAGGCATGGGAACACAGCACCTTTGAAACGACAGGCAATGATTCCGTGGGCTACCCCTCTGTCGTGAAGAACGATAGAGGCAGGAGCGCCGACAACAAGTATTACTTATACTATGCGCATCACGATCCCTGTTCGGGCATCGGCTGCGCAGTCGCCGACAGCATCCAGGGACCATACAGAAAACTGGCGAGCCTTGAAACAAACCGTTCGCACAGCATGGTTCTGGCGAATCCTCACTATCCGATCGTGAACCCGCCGGTCGCGGACTCCTCCCACTACTCCAGTCCGTGCGTCATTTGGAACGAGGACGAGAAGCTATGGTTCATGTACTTCCACTACTACAATCACTACCACGGCGCGTGGACAGCAGGAGGCGGTGCAGGGTTCGGGCACCAGATGACCGCTCTGGCCACCTGTTCTGACTTGGCCTCGCATAAGTGGACAGTGCTGAAAGATCCGAAGCTGGGCAAAGTGAGCGTCTGGGATATCGTGCCTGTGCTGCCCACCACGGAGAAGAAGTGGATGAACAGCCAGTCCTCCTACCATGCGATTCAGCGGTTGGCGAACGGCCAGTGGCTTGCATTCCTGCGCGGCACCTCGGTTGATCAGATCGTGCAACTGGGGTTTGCCACATCGAATGACGGTAGGAAATGGGACTATTTTCGGGAGAATCCTGTCATCCACCAGAACGATGGGGGCGGCGGACTGAAGGGCAATTATCGTCCCTATTTTCTGGGGTATTTGGGAAAGGGGACAGCCGGCGCAGACAAGTACCTTCTGGTTTGGGGCGAGAGCCCGGCGGGCTCAGATGTGCCGAGGATCACGTACGGGCACACGACAACCTTTCGTGACGTTCAGCGCGATTCCAGGGGGTATGCCCAATGGGGACCCGGATCCGATGGGCCAATAAGTCCTTGGCGGGAAGGAAACCGACTGTACCTGTTTTCTGGAAAACATGTTCAGGTCATGACCCTGCCGGTATCATCGAAGGCGCCGAGCACGACAGAGAAGGAGGGCCAACAAGCTTCTGCTGGCGCCGTCGCCACCCGCGCCGTACCGGAGGGGTGATGTTCGAAGGGAGAGCAATGCATCGCTATCAGGAACGAACGCAACAAACATGGCTCTTCGGCTTTTCGCGAAGGTATCAAACAGGGGACTTCAACTTTCGAAGAGACGCCTCTGAAAATAGAGATGAATCGAACCATGCGACCACCGACCCCATTCGTCTCCGGTTCAGAGGGCCGGTGGTCGCTAACGGAGTTCCTCCGTAATCGGCCAGCCGGGACTCACCCGCGCCCTCTATGATACCGGTTACTCGATGAATGACAATGACCCCGACTACGTGGTGGTCGGCGAGATACCCGGATAACGCAACGGCCCTCCTTACTCACACCGTGACGATACCGAGCGGCTCGGCGATCTTCCAAGCACCGCGCGTGAAGTCAGGCACGTTCACCGGCTTGCCGCCGCGCTCGACCGACTGTTCGGTCAGTTCGACCAACGAACTCCAAAGCGCGGTATCGTACACGTCGATATCGAGCGGCAGCCCGTGCTGCAGGCAGTGGCAGAGGCGCAGATCCATCAGGAAATCCATGCCGCCGTGGCCCCCCGCCTTCTTGGCCGCCTCGCCCTTCTTGTCCCAGAGCGGATGCACATACTTGGCTTTCAGCTCTTCCAATTCTTTATCTTTCATCCATGCATGCGTGTTGGGCGCGAGCGCCACGCGCAACGGATAGTCCGCCAGTATGCCGCGCGTGCCAGAGATCAGGTTGAGGCGGCTATAGGGACGCGGACTGGTGGTATCGTGCTGCACCAAAATGGTGCGCCCGCGGTAGGTGCGGATCAGCGTGCTATTCATGTCGCCCAACCGGTAGCGCATCTTGGCCTGCGGGCTGTCCTTGCCGAACTTCTCCGCAGCCGCCTGACTGATGCCGAACTGGTTGCTGCTGACCGAGGTAAGGAACTCGAAGCGATCGCCGCGGTTGATGTCCATGTACTGGCAGACCGGACCGAGACCGTGCGTCGGATACGGGTTGCCGGTGTGCTGCTTGGACCACTCGAGCCGCCATTGCCCCTGATAGCCGTTCTCGCTATCTCCGCGCAGCTTGCTCATGCGCAGGTCGTGGATGTAGGCGGCCTCGCCATGCACCAGATCGCCCAGCACGCCCTTCCGGCAGAGGTTCAGAGCCAGCATCTCGTTGTAGCCGTAGCAACAGTTTTCCAACATCATGCAATGGCGGCGTGTCTCTTCCGCAGTGTTGACCAATCGCCAGCACTGCTCCAGCGTCATGGCGGCCGGCACCTCGACCGCAGCATGCTTGCCACACTGCATCGCATAGACCGCCATCGGCGTGTGCCACAACCAAGGCGTGCAGATATAGACCAGATCGATTTCATTGGATTCGCACAGCGCGCGCCACTTATCCTGTGATCCGAAATAACCCTCCGGCGCGGCCAACCCCTTATCGGTCAAGAACTTAACCTGCCTCGCCACCCTGTCTTCAAACAGATCGCTGATCGCCCGAATCTCGACCCCGGGAATGCGCGAGAGCCGATTGACCGCACCCGGTCCGCGGTGTCCGACACCAATGACACCGACGCGGACCTTCTCCAGCGGTTCAGCACGGAAGCCGACCATGCTCTTGCGCCGCTGCGCCACCAATCCTGAAAACGTGGTGCAACCTGTCTGCCCCAACATGGCAGCCGCGCCGCCCGCGCAAACCGCCCCTTTCAAAAACGCCCTACGATTCGTCATCATGATTCTTCCTCCTAGTTTTGACCCAACATAACACAACTGAGTATGGCATCTCACCCTTTCTTTTCCTCTTTGCGACAGAAGAGAGCAAACATCAACAACAGCACCGCCGAGATGATCATCGCCACCAGCCAGACGTTGTCCCAGTTGTTGCTGACAACACCGTCCGGTCCCGTTGTGGTAATGCGTAGACCGTCGATCAGTGCGCGGTTGACGAAGTTGGCGAAGAAGGTGCCAATGCCGAACGCGGCGAAGTTGATGAACCCCTGCGCTTGAGCCCGCATCGCGCCGTCTGCCAGCATGTCGACGTAGATCTGGCCGCCTACATAGAAAAATCCGAAAACCAGCCCGTGGATCAGAATCCCGCTGTACACCCCCACCGTACCGCCCAACCAGAAAAAGACATAGCGCATCAACAGCGCGGCCAATCCGATCAGCATCGCATTTTTCGCGCCGATCTTTTTGATGGTCGAAGCCAGCACCAGCGTGAAGAAAATCTCGCTGTACTGCCCGAAGCTCATTGACAATGTGGGGTTTTTGAACCCTATATCCGTGAGAAATTCACCGCCGTACCCGAAATACAAAGAAAACGGGATTTTGGAGAAGAACATGATCGCAATGAAAAACGCGAAACCGGGATCCTTCATCATGGATACGGCGCGGAGCCCCAAAACATCCACCAGACTCATGGGCTGGCCGCGTGCTTTGGGCGGCGTGTCCGGCACCAGCAGAGCCAAGAGACCGGCGATAAACACCGTCGCCGCACCGCAGTAGAACATCAGCGGCGTACCGTTGACCTTGACCCCGATCCAGTCGCCCACCACACTGAAGGCGGCGGCAGCGATCCAGCCGATCACGCCGAACACGCGGATCTGCAAGAAAACATTCGAAGGGCAGTGCGAAAGGATGATGTAATTGATCGTACTCCAAGTGGGCATGTAAAACACCATGGTCACCGTCAGAATGATCAGTAGCGGCAGTACCCGCGTCTGCATCCCGGCAAGGACCAGACCGATGGCGGCAACAATGTTCAGGAACGCCATGACTTTCTGCGCAGCGAAAAACCGGTCGGTAATCATTCCGACAAACGGAGAGGCCAGCGTGCCGATCGCCATGGAACTGATCATCCACGCCAGCATCGACCCTTGCGCTCCCATGGATTTGGCGTACGGCACCAACGTGATGAACCAGACCGGCAGAGCCATGTACTGTAAAAAATATAACGCGCTCAAAACCACCCGCGTCCTTAACGACACCTGTTGTTGTTCGGACATCTTTTCCTCTTCCTCCCGAGGCTCTTGTAAAACCCCTTGCTTGCAGACGTGGCACGGGCATCTTGCCCGTGTTTCATGGGCGGGACGCCCATGCCACGAGGGTTGTGCAAGAGCCTCTCCCTTTACCGTTTCGGCATACCCGCTACCGAAGTCTTCGCACACCCCGGAACAAACGGGAACAGCCGCCCCACCTCATCAGCCGTCGGCTGATACCCATACTCGCTCAGCTCGTAAGCTTCGGCATAACGTATGCGTTCGGCCTCGGCCTCACCGTACACCTCCACGAGCCGCGCACGGAACCTTTGCGCGTCATAACTTTTACGCGGCACCATCCAGTGCTTCATGATGAACGCTTTCCGCCCCTCGCGGTCATCCGGCGGCGGCAGCTCTGCTTCAAGCCCCTTGTCAAACACCAGCCACTCGAAAAACTGTGACTCGTGCGAACAGAGCGCCTCGATCAATTGTTCCATGACATCATCAATGCGCAGGATGACGTCGGGCCGCAGTTCAGACGGCTTACGGAAAGAATCACGCAGAAAATAAATCGCGGGCTTGACTGAAGGTATCGGCGTTTCCGGACACCACAGCGGCACTCCCAACAAATAGGCGGAGTCCATCACCAGCGTGCCGACCGCCCTGTGGTCAGCATGGTAGTCGCACGTGCGATGCGTAATAACCAAGTGTGGCGCGAACCCTCGGATGAGGCGCGTCACCTCTTTACGCATCTCGAGCGTCACTTCTAGCTCGCAGTCGTGGTGATTGAGGACCCGGTACTCGTCGACGCCCAGGATCGCCTTCGACCGCTGCGCCTCCTGATACCGCCGCGCGGCGAGCGCCTCCGGCGACATCGACATGTGCCCCTTGTCGCCATTGCACATTGAGACGAGCTTCACCGTCGCCCCGACCTTCACAAAGTTCAGTGCCAGTCCGCCGCCCGTGATGTCCGGATCATCTGGATGCGCCCCGATGATCATCACCCGTAAATCTCGTGGTTCGACTTTTTTCATACCCTACCCCATCGTTCAAGGCACTAAGCGAGCTGCACCCGCTTCTTGTTACTGGCGGAAAGCTTCTCCGCATCCACAATCTTGACTGAATCGCGGCACGTCTCCGGCGAGGTCACCGCCTCGACCGGAAGGCCCTTCAATTTGTCCACGAACCAGTTGATCTCGTTCTGATACGCATCCGCCGAAACCGGCAGTTCCGGCACAAACGGTTCGCCCTCCATCGGATACAGGCAGAACTCCGGCTGGCGATTGGTGGCCATCACCAGTGTGGCGCGCTCAAAGGCGATCTGGAAACCGCGCTCAAACCCGAAACTCTTGGACATGCCCCATCCACCATCCGCCATGACTGACGGTCCGCCAACATCATACAGCGTGGAGATATGGATCATGGTGCCATCGCTGTCATAGTACGCGGAGCTGGTCACTGCCGCCGGCATGCCGAAGAGAAAGTTGACCATATCGGTGTCGTGAATGTGCAAATCCAGCGCAACCCCGCCGCTGCGCGATTCGTCAAAGAACCAACTCTTGCCGCCATCGCGCGACCATCCCGGCGCGAGGCTGTAGCGACCGAAATACGCGGCGATCACGCGACCATACTCGCCGCTCTCAATCAAGCGCTTGGCATACACATATTCGCCACGGAAGCGCAGGCACTGGCCGATCATCAGTTCCGTGCCTGACGGTGCCGCACGCCAGGCCGCGATCAGCCGGTCGCACTCCGCCGCATTAAGCGCCATGGGCTTTTCGCACAGCACATGAATACCCCGCGACAAAGCCAGTTCCGCCATCGGCACATGCAAGAAGGTCGGCAGGGTGATGTCCACCACATCCGGCTTGGCCCCGTCGAGCATCGCTTCGAAATCCTCGTAGATCACGGCTTCGCCGAAATCACACGAGGCATCCGCGCCGCTCACGTTCCCGGCCGCCGCAGCAGGCTCGTCAAACTGACGGCGGTCATGGTCACACAACGCCACCACACGCACATCCGGCACTTTTTTCCAGCACCCGTAGTGCATCCTCCCCATGAACCCGAACCCCGCTATCGCCACCTTCATCATTGAGATTCCCTCCGCAACAATTCCACCCGAGGCTCTTGCAAAACCTTTTGCGTGCAGGTGTGGCACGGGCATCTTGCCCGTGTTTCATGGGCGGGACGCCCATGTGAAACCGCCCTTCCCCCTCAGCGGACTGTTCCAGACCGCCTGAAACCGGGCCTTCCCCGCATAATCCGCACGACCAGAAAGGCCAAACTCCAGTCATGGGCGGGACGCCCATGTCACGAGGGGGTTTGCAAGAGCTTCACGCGATTAGGTCGTTGATATTACACCTTCTCTGCCGCCTTTTGAAGCCTGTGATTGCGATAGAAAAAAGCGAGGTCGGTACCGACCATCACCAGATTGAAAAGATAGAGCCAGACCGCACCGTCAACCCGTTCCTGCCAGAGCAATTTATGGCAAAGGCCGAAAACATAACCGAAAAACACAATCACCATGAAAAACAGGCTCTTGCCTTTGTTCGTCCGCGACCGCCACGATTTCAAAATTGAAACCGGCCAAGCCGCACCGAAACAAACCAGCATCATCGCCTCAAAAACCGGAAACCGCATACGCTCCTTTCGGTGACCTTCACGCGCTCACCCGAAACGTAATGTAACACAGACGGGGTAAGTTTGGATATGGAGTTCATCGTCAGGATTTTCTGAAAGCGGAGGGCGGACAGCCTAAATTCCTGCGAAAGACGGCACCAAGGTGGCTGGCATCACAGAAACCGCAGGCTTCGGCGATCTTCTCCTGAGAACGATCCGAGGTGGCGAGAAGCTTTTTCGCCCGCTCAATGCGCAGACGCAAAAGTTCGCCAGTGACTGTACTGCCGGTCACCTCGCGGAATCGCGTTTCGAGCGTACGACGCGAGACGTGCAATACCTTCGCAAGATCGGCAACCCGGACCCGCGCGGTTAAATTGGCAGCGAGAAGGTCACGGCAACGGCGCACGAGTGCGTCCCGCGCGAAAGAACGCGCGGTGGACTGACGCTCCGTCACCGTCGTTCCGGTGTAGATCGCATCCGGCATCTCATCTGGTTTGATTTCACCGCGCATAGCGCAATCTAAAATTTCCGCAGCGCGGAATCCCGCCTCTTGAGTGGAGAGCGGAATGCTCGATAACGTCGGATTGGACATTTCACAGAGCGTTTCGTCGTCGTCCACGCCGAGAATCGCCACGTCGTCCGGCACAGCGCAGTCTGCCATTCGACAGGCATCCAGCACCTCCCGAGCACGGACGTCGTCCGTTGCGAAAACACCGAGCGGTTTCGGCGCGGCGGCGATCCGGCGCGCGAGTGCCTTTCCGCTGCTTACGCGCCACCGATAACATTTCGTGCCCGCGCGTTCTACGGCGGTTATATAAACATCCCCGCGTTCCCGCGACCAAGACACCCCTGGCACGTCGATGAAGGCATAGGCGGCGCACTGTTTCGAAAGAAGATGTGCGGCGGCCGTCTCCCCGATCGGTCTGTTGTCACAGCGGAGCACACAGCCAGGGAAAACCGAGGTGTAATCGGAGTGGACCAATACGACGGGAAGCCGATAACGTCGGATGCGACGCAGAAGTTCCGGCCACGCTTCGGTCGTGATGAGACCATTGCAAGAACTCCATTCGGAATCCGCCAGATACGCTTCATCGCGACGACCGGTACGGAGATCGATCGCCCACGGTGTGTGGCCGCGCGTGTAATCAAGGATACCGCGCAGCATCTTCCTGTGGGTCGTGTAAGCGTTCATCAGGAACACCGAGACCCGGGGTATGTCCGTCCGGAATGTGGCCATGCGGTGTATTCTACCATAATATTTCGTTAAGTGTTGCGTAATCATACCAAATAAATTTGCGGAAGCACACCTTGTCCAAAGGTCGGTAATTTGGTTTGATCGAAGTATCTTAATGAGGAGGACTTATCCATGATGCGTAAAATGACCACACTCGTTCTCGCCGCGCTGTGTGTATTGGTGAGAAACCTCGCACAAGGCGCCACGATCATTCATGACGCGGGGCGTGACCTGGCACTCAACACAACCTCTGCGAATGTCTACACCAATGTGTACGGCGGCGTGTGGAGTTACATGTACGCATCGTCCTATGAGAGCGTGAGCCCACGCTCCTTGATGCCGACGATACGTTACTACGAGTCAGCCACAGAACATGACGTAGAAGGGCTTAAAATTGTTCTTGAGAGAGGACCGAGTGTCCCGAAGCCTTCGAGTGGCTACCAGTTACCTGTGATCGCGGTGAACCCCCGCGCGGTGAACGACACATCCAACCTGACGGTGCATGCGAGCGACAGCCGCTATCCAGCCATCAAGCCCGGCCAGATTTCCATTCATCCCGGACAAGATCACTGCGCTGTGTTGCGCTTCACTGTGCCGCGCGATGGCTCGTACACGGTGACGGCGAAGTTTTGGAACCAGAACAAAGGCATCTTCGGGATGACTGTCCAGACGAACGGCATCCTGACCCAGCCGCGTCAGGCTTGGACAGGCTCCCAGCATATTGGCGAGGTCTACGATTTTTCGGTTCCGGCGGCGACGTATAAATCCGGCGATACGATTGAGGTCACCATCGACAAGGACACGCATCTCGACTCCAACGCCGCCGGCGTGGAGTTTAAGATTGCTGAAGAGGTACAGGCGGTCGTGGACGCCTCCACCGCATTCAAGGCGAATGTCCTTTCTGCCGCGCCGGCGAATCCGTTCACGACTACTGACGGCGACTGGCAGGGCGCCTACAACTGGAATGGTCCCGCCACCCAAATGAACCGCTTAAGTCTTGTGCCGGGCTACACCCGGTCCTCGCAAGGCTCCGGTTGTATAGGCGTCGCCTTCGAAAAAGACGGGACGCTCCAACTCCCCTGGCTGGTGGTGAATGCGTCCGACAGCTATGTGATCGAGACAAACTCGGTCGGCCTCGCGACAACCTGTCAGGGACGCGCACTCATTCCCGGCGAAATGATGTGTCATCCCGATATAACCAAGCCGGTGTACTGCCGGTTCGTTCCCGACGTGGCCGGTGTCTACGACATCGGACTTGTCGCGCGCGATCCGTTCCGGAATCTGGCGCTAGGAGATCCCAACAACGGCGTCAACGTATGGCTGTTGCAAGGAGGACAGGTTCTCGCGCAAACAGTCGTGCGCGTTGAAGGGGGCCCGTCAAACGCGAGCATATTCCTGCGCGGTGTGCCCGTGGCACCCAATATCCCCTTCGACGTGGCGATCGATTCTAATGGTCACCACTCCTTCGACGGCACGGCGTTCCTATTCGCGATGGTCAAGACGGGCGACCTACCCGCGACATACAACGCGAATGCGGCGCTGAAGGCGAACATGACATCCGCAACACCGTCCAACCCATTTTCGTACAACGGCGCGACCTGGACGCTCGGAACACTCGCACAGGGCTGGCAGGGCGCGTTCACGCCATACACGACGATCCAACCCGATCGTTTCGCGAACACGACAAAGGGTTACGGCGAGAACGCCACCACCTCGCCATACATGTGCGTGAACGTCGTGGATCGGACACTCACGCCAGAGGAAACAGGGGCGTTTTCTGCCGGGCGCGACATGCTTCTCGGCCACCCGAAGTCGGACAACAGCGCGACGGCGATCCGCTTCACGGCACCGGCGACAGGCGTTTATTCGGCAATGGGCTGGTTCAAGGACTGCAACGGTCTCGGCCCTTCGGGCATCATTAACGGCGTGGATGTACACATTGTCGCGAATGGCCGTAACGCGGCGGTAACGGTAGTCCAGTCTGAAGGCATCGTCGCGCCCTACGGACGGTTACAGGCGGAGGGGCTCCATCTGTTGGCAGGCGAGACGCTGGCGTTCGCCGTCGGATCATTTGGCGCCTACAATTATGATCTGACCGGCTTCTATGCGTGGATCGAAAGCACTGAGGATCTAGCGGCGCTGAAGCATGTCAACATCGACTTCGACGGTTATGGCGCGGGCGAAACCGCCGTGACATTTACAGGCGGAGGCCGCGCGGGATGGTCGGGCGAAGCCTGGGACTCGTTTGCGATCGCTGACGCCGCGACGGCGGCGACGACCCGCTCTCTCTACGCCATCGGCACGAACGGCAGCGAACGCGTCGACGTGACGCTGTCGATCGTTCGGGATTCGGGAACGATCACTGCATCCGCGCAGGGTACCGCCACGGACACGTCCGCCGCTGCTCTCTTTGCCGACGGTATCGTCTCGGTCAGCACGAACGACACCTACACGTTCACGCTCACGGGGCTCCTGCCCGACACTGCCTACGACCTCTACTTCTACAGCCGCGCGCTCACGACGACACCTGCCACCGACGAAACGACAATCCGAGGCAGCTTCACGGTGAACGGCGTAACGGAACTGTCCACGTGTCCGTGGTTTACTGACTTTTTCGGTGACTTCGCAAAGGTGACGGCATCTGCCGACGCGGAGGGTACGTTGACGGGAATCTTCGCCAGTGCGGCGGAGGCGGATGCCTTCTGGTGTGGTCTTCAGATTTCCGGCCCCGGTTTTGTGTCGTATATACCGGGCGGCACCCTTATCTCGATTCGTTGACATGTTTGAAAGGCAAAGTGGTATGAGAAGTGCGATTTTGGGATGTGCGGCCATCGTTGCCGGGAGTGTCTGGGCCGCAGTGCCGCAGCCAGCGTTTTCCCTCAAGTACGATGGAAAGGATATGAAGGGTGTCGACTCCGTGCAGGTCGATGCACGACTGAAGGTAACGGTCGAAAAGAAGGAGTACGCCGCATTCGACGCTACAGAGTGGGTGCTCTGGTTCGAGAATCCGTCTGCGGAGAAGAGCGGCATCCTGAGCGAGATTCGCGACGGCGATTTTCTCGTGGCGCTACCGAAACAGCCCCCGAAATTCGCAGGTGACATCTCGTGTCCGGGAGACCGCGTGGTGATCACGATGAACGGCTGCACGAGTGGAGGAGCCTACGCCGACAATGACTTCCAGTCCTCGCACGAGTTCCGCGCGAAAAGCCGCTACTTCCGTCGGTCTGACCAGCGGTACGTTATCGAGAACGCCGACGGACGCCCCTCCGATGTAGAGGCGCCGTTTTTCGAGGTGACACAGGACGGCACCGGTGCGGTCATCGCGCTGGGCTGGACCGGTGACTGGCGGGCCTCTTTCGCAAACGGTGCGGACGGCGTACGCGTAACCGCCGGTCTCAAGCGCGCGCGGTTTTACCTTGAGCCGGGCGAGAAGGTCCGTACGAGCCGCATCCTCGTGATGAACTATGCACAAGGCGAGGACTCCGGGAACAAGTTCCGCCGCTTGATCCGCAAACACTTCTCGCATGTCTCCTCGTATCCCGATGCACGCGAGGGGCTGTTCGCCTATGAACTTTGGGGCGGACTCACCTCAGACGAGATGGTGCGTCGCGTAAACGCGATTAAAGAGAAGGGGCTCGGCTTCGAAGATCTCTGGATCGACGCGGGATGGTACGGCAACAGTACGAAATGCGACGATCCCTACACAGGCGACTGGGGTGCATGGACGGGCGACTGGCAGGAGAATCTCCGTATCCATCCGGACCGCTTGGAGAAAGTCCGCGATGCCGCAAAGTCTGCCGGCATGGGGATTATGCTCTGGTTTGAACCTGAGCGTGTCGTCTGTTCATCAAAGTTCGCAAAAGATCATCCTGATTTACTGTTGGGCGTACCCGGCAACACATGGAGCAAGCTGCTCTATTACGGGAACGATGCGGCGCGCGAATACGTGCGGGATCTCATTTCCGGTTTCGCGGAGCGCCTGAACTTCTCCTGTTTCCGCCAAGACTTCAACATGGGCGTTTCGGCGTTTTTCAAGGCGGGCGACGCCAAAGACCGCGAAGGTATCACCGAGATCCGCCACGTCACGGGGTTGTACCGGCTTTGGGATGAACTGCGCGCACGACACCCCGGCATGCTGATCGACAACTGCGCGTCCGGCGGGCGTCGCCTCGATATCGAGACGCTGCGCCGGTCGGTGTTCTTCTTCCGCAGCGACTACCAGTGCGGGTTCAACGCGAACGCGGACGTGGTGCAAACGCACAACGTGGGCCTCTCGCGCCTCATCCCGTACAGTGGCTGCACGACGAAACTCAGTGACCTCTACTCCCTCCGCAGCTCTTATTCGTCCAGTTACGGGGTCGCCTATTGGAACGCAATCTTTCAGGATGAGAAGAAAGTCGATTGGGCTGCAGCAAAGAAAAGCTGTGACGAATACCGTCGCATCCGCAAGTACTTTTCACGTGATTTTTACAACCACGGCAGCAGCGCACTCGACCCAGGTGCGTGGGCGGTATGGCAATATCACGATCCCGAGACGAACGAAGGTGTTGTGCTGGCGTTTCGCCGTGCAGAGTCGCCTTGCGACCGTGCGAAGATTCCCCTTAAGGGCATTCCTGCGGGTGCGAAAGTACAGACGGAAAACCTTGATACGGGCAAGGCTCTGACTGTCTCCGGTGACATTGAGGTCGTCCTGTCCGCGCGTCGTTCTTCGGCGGTCGTCGTTTACAAAGTTGAAAAATAAAATGCGCCATCTCACGGCGTAAGGAGACCCCCGTTGAGCAAATACTTTTCTTTCATGTTGATGCTGGCCGCTAGTGTGGCAATCGCGGCGGCACCTGAACGGACGCACCCTTTCAAGCAGGCGGCCAAGATGGAGATGCTGCGGCCGGGCGACGTGCAGCCGCAGGGCTGGCTGCGCGATTGGTGCGTCACTGCGAAAAACGGGTACATCTCGCGTATGGACGAGGTGGATCAGGCTTTTCCGCGAGCGTGGAACCGTGACTTCCACCCGCGCGGCAAGTATCTCGACTGGGGCGACCCGAATAAGGGTGCCTGGTGTACAGAGGGCGGCGCGTACTGGTTCGAGGGGCTCGTGCGTCTCGCGTGGGAATTGGACGACGCGGACTTGAAGGCGTATGCGAAGCAACGTTTGGAGCCGCTGCTGGAGCGGATGAATCCGAAAGCGATCGCATTCGTCTACTGGATGGACCGCACCGATCCCAAGCAGATGGAGGAGATCGAGCGGGCGAACCACGGATTCATCGTGGGCGCGAGCGGACGCACCACGCGCGCCATGCTCGCCTACTGGGAGGCGACCGGCGATGAACGCGCGCTCCGCGCGCTCAAGTGGTGTCTGGACGATCCGCGCTTCTACTTCTTCGGCAACCCTATCACACTGCCAGCGGCAGGATGTGATACGTGGCGCTACTGCGGCGATGAAAAGCTCGCGGCGGCAATCGACAACTTTTTTGCCACGAAACCCTATCCGGAACGGTGGCCCGCCATGCGCTACGGTCTACCCGTCAAGCCGGAGGCCATCCACATGCGCGCACGCACGGACAGCGATCCCAACCACAACTGGGAGTGGCGTTTGCAGCATGGGGTTCTCTGTTTCGAAAGTATGCTCTCTTGGGTCAAGGGAACGCTCTGGACCGGTGACGGCAAATACCTTGCGAATGTGTGCTCTTGGCTCGACTTTCAGGAGAAACACACACGCCAGCCGCACGGTGTCACCGTTGCGGACGAACAGTTCGGCTGGGCCGGCCCAGACCGCGGGACGGAAACATGCACCGTGGCGGGAGACATCCTCCTCTACGCGACGCTCGCCGGTGTGACGGGTGAGGGACGTTTCGCGGATCATGTCGAACGTAGTTTCTTCAACGCTGGAGCGGCGTGCGTGTCGCGCGACTTCATGCGCCATGTTTACTTCCAGAGCCCGAACCGTGTCGAAGCGCACGGCAAGTTTCACGCCGGCCCCGGCGGTCAGGGCGGCATTTTCAAGACGAAACACTGGCCGCTCTGTTGCACGGCGGCGCTCACGCGCATCCTGCCGGGATACGTGCAATGGATGTGGATGAAACCTGCTGAAGGCGGGCTCGCCGCAATACTCTACGCGCCGAACACGCTTGAAACCGAACTCGACGGCACGACGGTGAGGATCGAAACGACGACAGATTATCCGTTCAACGAAACGCTGGAGATGTCCGTAAAGACCGGCAAGCCAATTACGTTCCCGCTGAAATTGCGCGTGCCGGAATGGTGCGATAAGCCGACGATCGCGGTGAACGGCGCCCCCGCGAACCTCATTGTAGGTCCCGGCGGTTTCACCGTTCTGAACCGCGAATGGAAGACCGGCGAGAAGGTGACGCTGAGGTTCCCGATGGCCGCGCGGTTCGAAACGATGCGCGACTACAATGATGGCGGCAAGCCGTACTGCAGCGTCTCGTACGGTCCGCTCCTCTTTGCGTACGGGCTTCCCGAAAAGGACGAAAACACGGCAGCCGAAGGCGCGCGCAAGGAGTGGAAACTCGACTCGTCCCAATCCGCCGCCGCCATTGAAGTTGCGCGTGTGCCGATGCCCGCAAAGTGGGATTGGCCGCTCGATGCGCCGCTCAAACTGAGGACGAAAGCGGCAGACGGCGCCGCGCTTGAACTTGTGCCGTACGGTTGCGCGAAACTGCGCATCTCGATGTTCCCGGATGTTTCGCCGAAGCTGCCGCCGCTTCCGAAAGAGGGCCTCACCAGCGTCTCCGTACCGAGCGCCTGCATGCAGAAGGCCATCCCGACAGCGGTGATCCTGCCGAAAGGATATGCGACGAATCCGACCAAACGGTATCCGGTTGTCTATCTTCTGCACGGTGCGAGTGACAGCGAGAAGCACGCCGAACAACCGTTTTTCCGTGGGCTGGCGGACCAACATCAGGTGATTGTGATTTGTCCGCGTGCGACAGGTACGTGGTGGATAGACAGTCCGGTCGATCCCGCCTACCGGTACGAGACGTTCATGGTGAAGGAGCTTGTACCTTGGGTGGACGCGCAGTACCGCACGGTTCCCGATCGCCGCCATCGCGGTCTTACCGGTAATTCGATGGGCGGTCACGGCGCACTCTTTCTCGGCATCCGCCACAAGGACCTCTTCGGTGCCGCCGGGAATATCTTCGGCGGGGTCGATGTGTGGCCCTACCGCGATTGGAACAAGTGGGGGCTGCGGGAACGCTACGGCGATCCGGTAACATGCGAAAAGAACTGGCGCGAACTTTCCGTAATCAATCAGGCGAAGACACTTAAAGACGGTGAACTCGCCATCCTTACCGCTGTCGGCTCGAACGACATCTTCATCAAACCAAACCGCGAACTCCACGACCTTCTCCTTAAAAACGGTGTCCAGCACTATTACATTGAACGCATCGGCTCGCACGAGCCCGGTTTCTGGGTCGAGTTCTATCCGCACATGTTCCGTTTTCTCGCCAACTTCTTTAAGGACGGCACGGGTCGGCTGTAACGCACTTGCGCGCCACAGGTCACGGCGGTCTTGCCAGCAGGCTTGGCACCCTCTACAATGCATGAGTCTTTTGATTTTGTCCGCATTGTGAGAGGGTAAAATGAAAAAATGCCTGTTGCCGATACTTGTGTTGTTGTTGGGCTGTTCCACTATTCCGTCAGGGCGCGATAACGTCATCAGCCGCACGCTTGAGTTCCGTCAGTATTCGCCAGTGCCCGCAGCCAACGGGGAGACCGACCTCAAGGGCAAGACCTCGGTTTTCGACAACGCGCAGCGCATAGCGTTCCTCAAGACCTATTGCGACTATGCCTCCGCTTGGTACGGTGACTCGCAGCTTGATTCAAAGGTGGCACCTGAACAGGAGATACGGGCACTGATAGCGAGTATCAAGCCCCAGCCGCTCCCGGAAACTCGGACCGTCAAGCGCCTAGAACAGTGGCAGGCACTTGGTGTCCGAGAGGGTGCGCGGGAAAAGGAGTTGGAGGCGCTCAAGGTGTGGCAAGGTTACGCTGGCACAAGTGTGGCCGATGGCGTGCTGACCGCGGGCCCCGGCCTGATCCGGCATCGCCTCGCAAAACCCATGGCTTGGCGTTTCGAGGCCAAGTGGCGCGCAAAGGCCGACCGTTGGGACGAGTGTGCTTTTGCGCTTTCACAAGACGGCAAGGATTGCGTGTGCGCGGGCTTCGATGCGGACGGCAAGCTGTTCTGCGTCTCCGCTGGAGAACGTCGAAATCTCGCCGGTTATCAAAAGGGCAAATGGATGGAGTTCCATGTCGAGGTCGACGTGCAGGAGCGGGAATTCAACCTGTATGTTGACGGCGCGCGCCTCGTCTATGGTGCCGCCCTTGCCGACAATAACGTCGCCCAAGCCGACACCTTTGAAATCAAATCCTCCGGCACGGTACAGGTGGACTCGGTGTATGCCCTGAATTACGTGCAGCGCAAAGACGATGTGAGCATTCCATACGAAGCCGAGCTTTTGGCGGATGAGACATTCGATATCCGCCCGCTGGCGGAGGGCTGGACGTTGCCGGATTATGACGATCGCCCCTGGAAGCCGGTGGTGCTGCCGTATGCCCATGGCGGCGTGCGGTTCGCGGGTGAGGATCTGTACCTGCGTAAGAGGGTCAAGGTCGGCAAATTCGCGAAGGCGATACTGCGCATCGAGACTCTTGATCCAAGCGGCGAAATTTATGTGAATGGAAAAAAGGCGGCTGTTATTGACGGACGCCATCCGGTGCGGCTGGACATCACGGAGCATCTGCGTCCCGAAAGTGAAAACCTGCTTGCTCTTAAGGTCAACCACCGCCTGCTGCCCAACCCGATGCACCACTGTTGCGCGGACTTAAACATCGGCTGGTTCGCTGGACGCGCCCAACTTGAACTGAGCGACGCGGTTTCCGTCGAGCGTGTGCTGGTCCACACCTCGAAGTTGGAAGCCGACAAGGCGTTCCAAACGCATGCGATCCTGTTCGAGAACCGCTCGCGTGAGCCGTTCAGTGGCAGCGTCACGATTCATTACGCCCCGTGGACGCCGCGCGAGGGCCGCGCGGTTGCCAAGCAATCCTTCGACATCACTGTGCCTGCCGAGAACTCGGTCGAACACGCTTTCACCATGTGTCTGGAAAAACCGCAGCTTTGGAACTGGCGTGCCCCCTGCCTCTACAAGGTGCGGGCGGAGTTGCGGGATGCGAGTGGCAAGCTTATCGACGACAGCGTCTTGACCACCGGCATACGCACCGTGGAGCAGGCCGGCGAACGACTGCTTGTGAACGGACAAGAGGAGATGCTCAACGGCGTGCAGATCATGGGCTTCAGGATGCCGGTAGAGACTCTTGCGCGCTACAACCGCTGCGCCACTCTTGAACAATTAGCGGAAGAACTAATCATGACGCGCAAGTGCGGCTCAAACCTGCTGCGTGTGCATGTCCATGCGGCCGAGGCCACAGCCGACGGCATCAACGATCCCCGCATACCGGAAATGTGCGACCAATTGGGTATCATGCTGGCTTGGCAAACGCCGTCTTGGATACGTGAGGG
>Ga0116147_1001202_pt1 | contig 28854 bp, 21 predicted proteins | sample AD_JPNHG3_MetaG_FD_89749 | JGI IMG/M metagenome (GOLD analysis project Ga0116147, IMG submission 89749) | Active sludge microbial communities of municipal wastewater-treating anaerobic digesters from Japan - AD_JPNHG3_MetaG | ecosystem: Engineered > Bioreactor > Anaerobic > Digestate | place...
AAATGAATTTAACAATGAGTCATCAAGAGTTTAATGAAAACAAATTTGTAAACTTATATCAGGATTAAGAATAAAAACTGTCAACTTTTTTTAGGACGATACAGGGCGAAGGGGCGAGATGAAGAAGAGGCGAGAGGGCGATGGGGCGATGGGGGGAGATTAAAGAAAAGTGAAAAATCAAGGATGCAGATTATGAATAGGGAAAATCTGTTCGGGAAAAATATTGACGAACTAATTGAGGTTGCCGGGAAGGCCGGAGTACCGGCATTTACCGCACGCCAGATTGCCGACTGGCTCTACAGGAAAAGGGTAAATTCCATAGAAGAAATGACCAACCTCCCTATGAAGGCAAGAAAGCTTCTGGCAGAAGAATACGATTTCGGACTATACCCCCCTGAAAATGTCTCTGTAAGCACTGACGGCACCAGGAAATATCTCTTCAGGGTACTTAACGACAGATATATCGAAACTGCCTTTATTCCCGGGAAAGATCATGACACCCTTTGCGTTTCAACACAGGCCGGCTGCAAAATGGGATGTGTATTCTGCATGACCGGCAAACAAGGCTTTCAGGGTAATCTTACCTCCGGTGAGATTCTTAACCAGCTGAAAAGTCTTCCCGAATATGAGACCATCCACAACATCGTGTATATGGGCATGGGAGAACCACTCGACAACCTTCAGGAAGTCCTCAAAAGCATCGAAATTCTGACTTCACCGTGGGGTTTTGGCTGGAGTCCCACAAGGATCACGGTGAGTACTATCGGCATCAGGGATAAACTGGGTGATTTCCTGGAAAAATGCAGGGCAAACCTTGCTATAAGCCTTCATTCTCCCTTTGAGGAAGAGAGACTCAGGCTGATTCCTGCCCAGAAAAAGAATCCCCTGCCAGATATTCTTGATATAATAAGAAAGGCAGATATAAACAGCCAGAGAAGGGTATCATTCGAATATATTCTCTTCAGGGGAGTCAATGATTCACCTGCACACGTAAAGGAACTGGCAAGAATCCTTAACAAAATCAAATGCCGGATAAACCTGATCAGGTTTCATGCCGTCCCCGGAATTGAGTATGAAAGTCCTTCGCATGAGGAGGTTGTTAAATTCAGGGATGAGCTTAACAGGAAAGGATTCATTGCAACTATAAGGGCAAGCCGGGGAGAAGACATAAAGGCGGCCTGCGGACTGCTTTCAACGATGCAGTTAAACAAATCCGGGAATCAATGACAAGGGCGGGTCTCACACCGGCGATACTCTTTCTTTTAACAGGTTCCCTGTATGCACAGACCGGCATAAATGAAAGGTTCCTTTCCGATACTTCGCTGCGTTACGCATCAGTTTCCTTCAGAATTGCTGATGCCGTGACCGGTGAAACAGTTTCAGAATATGACAGCCGCCGAAGCCTGAGTCAGGCCTCGGTGATGAAGCTTATAACCACTGCCGCAGCCCTTCACATGCTCGGCCCTGATTACCGTTTCGAGACATCGGTTGGATACCGGGGAATTTTCTCAGAGAGATCAGGTGTGTTGAGAGGCGATATTATTATAAAAGGTGGCGGAGACCCCTGCCTTGGATCGGAGAGATTCAAAGATTATTATGAAGGTTTCGTTGAGAGGTGGGTCGAAACAATTAAAACAGCAGGTATAAGAAAAGTAACGGGCGGAGTGATAACAGATGATTCCCGTTACGACTACGAGCCTGTTCCCGACGGCTGGACCTGGGAAGACATCGGAAATTATTACGGTGCTGGAGTTTACGGATTATCTGTATTCGACAACACCCTGAAACTACATTTTAAAACCGCCGGGGAAGGTTCCAGACCCGTAATGATGCTCACGGAGCCTGGCAATACGGGTATTGAGCTTGCAAACAACCTGGTATCATCGGGTAACAGCGATCAGGGTTATGTCTTTCTTGCGCCATACTCTTTTAAAGGATGGATTTCAGGAAAGATACCCGTAAACCGCGATGATTTTATTCTTAAGGCTTCTCTGCCTGATCCTCCTCTGATGATGGCGGTAATTCTCACAGAAGCTCTTGAAAAAGCCGGTATCCGCGTAGCAGGCAAACCTTCAACGGCAAGGATGTCAGGATCGGTAGAGTTAAAAACAGACAGGCTGCTTGCAAAAACATACTCCCCTCCCCTTTCACTAATAGCTGAAATACTCAATCACGAGAGTGTCAACCTTTATGCCGGGCACCTGGTTAAGGAGATGGGAAAGAAGTATGGAGAAAACGGCTCGTCGAAAGCCGGTATTGAGGTGATTAAAACATTTCTTTCCGGAAAGAAAATTGACTGCACGGGAATGTATATACTTGACGGCAGCGGTTTAAGTCCTCATAATGCATTGAATGCCCTCGCTGTAACAGAGCTACTCACCGCCGTAAGAAATGACTCTGACCTGTACAGGCATTTTTACAGTTCGCTTCCGGAAGCCGGCAGAGAGGGCACCCTGAAAAATGTATTCAAAGACACTATATTTGATGGAAGGATGAGGGCAAAAAGCGGAACAATAGACCGTGTGAGAGCCTATGCAGGTTATATTACGGCAATGTCGGGCAGGGAGCTCGTTTTCTGTATTATAATAAATAATTATACCGGACCCTCTTCGCACCAGACAGAAATTATTTCTGATATTCTGAAGGAATTTATTCAGGGTTACTGATTAATCTGTATTATTGCAGCATCCCGGGAGGGGTAATTCATTAAATAAAAATCCCGATGAATAAAAAGGTAGTTGTCAGAAAGTGCGCAGAATACGATCCGGATATGCTTTCAACAACCATTTCAGAGATATATGAAGCGGCAGGAGGTCCCGACCCTTCAGGGAAGAAAGTACTAGTAAAACCTAATATTCTTAATGACGCGCTGCCTGAAAGAGCAATCTGCACCCATCATTCCGTCGTTGAAGCTATGGTCAGGTATCTTCAGTCGAGGGGTGCGGATGTTATTGTGGGAGATTCACCGTCAATCCATTTCAGGAATTTCAGGCCGTTAAAAAACGGTATTGAAGAGGTATGCAGCCGCACGGGGGCACAATGGATCGATTTCAGACAGGACCCGGATGAGATAAAAACAAACAGCGGGAAAATAAAGATTGCCTCGGTGATAAAGAAGTGCGACCTGGTAATTTCCTTACCCAAGTTCAAAAACCATGAACTCGTTTACATGACCGGTGCTGTAAAGAATACTCTGGGAATTGTACCCGGTTTTATTAAGGCAAAGCAGCATGCGTTATACCAGGACAGATATAAATTTGCCGAATTTCTGGTTGACCTTAATGAGGCCGTAATGCCCGATTTCTTTCTTCTTGACGGTATTGTGGCGATGGAGGGACCGGGGCCCGCAAATGGAAGACCCCGCAACATTGGTATAGTGGCAGGTTCGGCTAATCCCCTTGCCCTCGACATCATTCAGGCAACTATTGCCAATTATGATCCGATGGATATCCCCACAAACAGGATAGGTCTGGCCAGGGGAAAATGGCTGGCATCGACGGATGAAATTCAATATGACGGACCCGGTTTTGATTCGCTTATTGTTAAAGATTTTCTGAAAATACCGGTAGTTCAGGGCGGAAATATTTCCTTTCAGTTTATCATCAGGAGGATAAAACCGCTTAGAAAGCTTGAAAAAAGGCCGGTTTTCATACACGAAAACTGCACCGGCTGCCTTAAGTGTGTTCAGATATGCCCTGTAAACGCCATCAGTCCGCATCCCGGCAAGAAGAATCATATTGTTCTTACCGACAGCAAATGCATTCGCTGTTTCTGTTGCAGTGAGGTATGCACCGACAATGCTGTTGAGATAAGGAGGAAATTTTTCGGTGTATAACCACGGTTAAGCCGCGTAATCTGTATGCCTCACAAATCGAAGAAGTCGATAAGGTAAATGAGTGAAGCAATGGCGGCGCTTCCGAGCTGGAGTTCCCTGAAGTTTACCTTTTCGAATGTGTCGTTGGCGGAATGGTGGAAGTCAAAATATCTTTGTGTATCAGGCATATACCCGATCAGCAAGGCACCCAGTGATTTCAGAGGCCCTATGTCGGCCCCCCCTCCGCCCCTGTCGAAGTCACGGATATTATAGGGTCTGAAATAAGATGAAAGTTCTGACAGTTTCTGAAGCCTTTCGCCCTCTGCGTCAAATCCGAAGCCTCTGGGGCTCATTACTCCACGGTCTGATTCGAGGGCTGCATAATGCTTCTCCCCTTTTTTCATGGCTTCGGCTGCATAAGTGGTTCCGCCTGTCCCTGAGATTTCCTCATTCATAAACATAACGGCGCGGATACTTCTTTTTGGTTTGACATTTGCCGATTTAAAGAGGCGTATCATTTCAATTGCCTGAACGCATCCTCCAGCATCATCATGGGCTCCTTCGGTTATATCCCATGAATCGAGATGCCCGCCTGCAGTAATATATTCATCGGGATAAAGGCTGCCGCGTAATTCTCCTATAACATTCCATGAAATGGTGTCGGGAAAACTCCGGCATTCGGTAATAAGGTGCACCTTAAGCCTGGGATCACTTTTAAGCAATGATGAAAGCGTTTCCGCACCGGATGGGGAAACGGCTACAGCCGGTATTTTGGGTATATTATCCTGGTACCTGGTGACCCCGGTATGAGGGAAATCGTGTGTTGCCTGGGTGGCAGATCTGACAATTACGGCAGAGGCGCCGTATTTTGCTGCTTCGGAGGCACCGTTTATTCTGAAGACAACCACACCTGCATATCCTGAGAAAGAGTTTATCAGCCTGTTATCGGCAGGCTGGCTGAAAAAGACCACTTTCCCGCTGATATTCTCTTTTCCTAAACTTTTGAGTTGCTCAAAATCCTTAACCTCAACAACTTCGGCGATTATTCCCCCAGGGACTGTCGGTACTGAAAGACCCAGGGTGGAAACTGAAAGAGAAGTTGTTTTTTTCTGTGATATTACCGTACATGATTCCCTGCCTCTTTCCCATTTAGGTACAGTGACCTCCTGCAGCCATACACTGTCGGCTCCTGCCTTTTTAAGGGCTTCGGCAGCAAACCTTACAGCTCTTACGGAAGCCTGCGAACCGGGCAGTCTGCCTGGAGTCTGCCGGCAAAGGTATTCGAGATTGTTTATGGCTTCTCTTCCGGAAAGGGCGTTGTCGAAAAAAGCCTTAATAACTGCTTCAGGCTCCTGTCCGGAACTCATTGAACAAGCCTGAAAAGCAAATAACAGTAATAAAATCCTTTTATATCCGGGATAAGATTTAAACATCTATCCTCGCATATTTTGCGTGGGTCTCAATGAATTCCCGGCGTGGCGGCACCTCATCGCCCATAAGCATTGAAAATATATGATCGGCTTCTGCCGCGCTTTCGATGGTTACCTGCTTAAGTATTCTCGATTCGGGGTTCATTGTGGTTTGCCAGAGTTGTTCGGCGTTCATTTCACCGAGACCTTTATAACGCTGGACAGCTACACCTGACTCTTTTCCCTGTCCCAGTTCCTGGACTGCGGCGATTCGCTCCTCTTCCGACCAGCAGTATTTTTCTGTCTTGCCCTTTTTAACGAGATAGAGGGGCGGGGATGCAATAAAGATGTTCCCTGATTTTATAAGATCCTGCATATAACGGAAAAAGAATGTAAGGATCAGGGTTGTGATATGAGAGCCGTCGACATCGGCATCAGTCATGATTATAATCTTATGGTATCTTAATCCTGAAGTATTCAGTGCTTTACTGTCATCTTCTGTCCCGATGGTAAGACCTAGCGCGGTAAAAATATTTCTGATTTCCTCGCTGTCGAAAATTTTGTGCTGCATGGCTTTTTCGACATTCAGAATTTTACCTCTCAGGGGCAATATTGCCTGGAATCTTCTGTCGCGTCCCTGTTTTGCGGTACCGCCTGCCGAGTCGCCCTCAACGAGGAAGAGTTCGCAGTTGGCAGGGTCGCGGTCGGCACAATCGGCCAGTTTCCCGGGAAGGCCTGAACCGGAGAGGACATTTTTCCGCTGCACCAGTTCCCTTGCCTTTCTTGCGGCATGTCGTGCAGTGGCAGCAAGAATTACCTTCTGAACAATAAGTTTGGCTTCGCGCGGGTTTTCCTCGAGATAATTTGTAAGAGCTGCACTGACAGCCTGGTCGACAGCTCCGATAACATCATTATTGCCAAGTTTTGTTTTGGTCTGTCCTTCAAACTGGGGTTCGGCAACCTTAACGGAAATGACTGCAGTAAGGCCTTCCCTGAAATCATCGCCGTTAATATCGAATTTCAGTTTTGCCGTTGCACCGGAGTCTTCCGCGTATTTCTTCAGGGTACGGGTCAAGCCCCTGCGAAAACCTGCAAGGTGTGTTCCCCCTTCGATTGTGTTTATGTTGTTTACATAAGAATGCACATTCTCGGAAAAAGAGGTATTGTACTGCATTGCTATTTCAACAGGCACCTCGGTTTTGTCATTGGCGATGTAAATTGGCGAAGGAATGAGCGGTTCCCTGTTCTGGTCGAGATATTTTACGAACTCGGCGAGCCCGTTCTCGGAATAGAACTCCTCATACCTGGGTTTACCTCCGTTGCCGTTCTCCACAACCTCCCGCAAATCCTTGATTGTAAGGAGAATTCCCTTATTAAGAAATGCCAGTTCCCTTAACCGTGCAGCCAGTATTTCAAAATTGAATTCGACAGTCTGAAAGATCTGTGCATCCGGTTTAAATGTAATGATGGTTCCGGTTTTCTCCGTTGTACCCTCTTCTGTGACTTTAGTCACCGGAATACCTCTTTCATACTTCTGCAGGAATATTTTTCCTTCGCGATGTACTTCGGCAGTAAGCCACTCTGAGAGTCCGTTAACCACCGAAACGCCCACACCGTGGAGGCCTCCGGACACCTTGTAGGAGTCCTTGTCAAATTTACCTCCGGCGTGAAGAACAGTCATAACGACTTCAAGTGCCGATTTTTTCTCTTTCTCATGAAAACCGGTAGGTATGCCACGGCCGTTATCGGTAACCTTAACCGAACCGTCCACATTGATAACTAGGTCTATTCTGTTACAGAAACCGGCCAGGGACTCGTCAATGGAATTGTCAACAACTTCATAAACAAGGTGATGAAGACCTTTAACGCCGGTATCCCCGATATACATTGCAGGTCTCTTCCTAACCGCCTCAAGACCTTCCAGCACCTGGATGCTGTCAGCCGAATATTCATTTCTGTCTTTAACCTTTTTTCCCTTCTCGCTCATCTTTATCTTCGTTGCATTTTTCCGCAGGGACCGCGGGCTGAAATCAGCACGGGTAATAAGAACCCCTTATGAGTACAACATTTTCACTGAAAAACCTTTGATTTCCGGTTGTTCTGAGTAACTCCTCACTGATGCTGGTGCCAACTTCACAATCCCTGTATAAATATTTGAAAATATGTATTTTAAATAATCATGCAAATATACTTATTTTAAGCTTCCGGCCTAATAAAAAGTGCTAAAAAATATTAACTATTTAATCAAAAAATTAACAGTCCGGGCCTGGCAATAACGGCTGAACCGGCATGGCCTCAAAACCCGTTATAAGCTGTAAGTAAACCCGGCCATGAAGTTAAATCTCTGGGAAGGATACCATGCCCACTCGTAGTATTTTGAGAACGAAATATTGTTGAATTTAACCCAGAAAGACAGAATTTTGGTGTACCTGTATTCAGCACCCAGTCCCAGGGTAAGATTGGCAGGCAGGGATATTACCCTGGTTGTAGTCAATAAATCTTCGAGATTACGGTAGGTTTGCAATGCCTGCCTGCTCCCTGTGGCATTGATTCTCAGGTCAGCAATAATCTTGTTTCTAAGGTTGTATTCGAGTTTCAAACCGGCTTTCCAGTCGGGCAGGCCCCAGGCGGAGGCATTATTTGATAAGGTATATCTGAACCATGAGGCGTTTAAATTGAATTTCAGATGATTGTTTATTTTTCCTCCTGTTTCACCGTTAAGGCTCAGTATCTCGGCATCATCATATACAGGTATGAAATAGTTGCCTCTTCCGGAGTAGACCAGGAGTGAATCGAAAGAAACAAAATTGGAGAAAAGAACCATGTTATCCGAGACAGTATAAGATGCATAAACCCTGTAAAATCCGTCAAGTCCCGTTTCGCCGGTAAATCCGGCGGCCAGTGCGATGGGGGTGCTGGTAGATTTTATCATGTATAAAATTGTATCAGGATCTAAAAAGGGGTTTATCCTGATTATTTCTTCAGGTCTGTTTGTCTGAAGTTTGCCCGTGAGTTCCGCATAGAACCTTAGGTATGATGGCAGAATATTGAATGAGAATCTGAAATCGGGATATAATTTCAGTTTTGCCGTTTCATTCAGTTCCCTGTCGAGAAGGAAAGAGGCCCCGAGTCTTACGTCCCAGTCTTCTGTCTTCTTCTTGAGGTAAGGTGAAAGAGAGAGAATCCAAATACCGGAGGGTGAAATGTCGGATGCAGGTTTGAAATATCTGTATTCCAGTCCGGCTCCGGCATAGAATCCCTTAATCATTCCTGATGCTTCACCGGAAACATGAAGGTTATTTTCATACCTTGAACTTCCTGAAGAAAAGAAATTGTAGCCCGCTTCCGCTTTATATGAGATATCGGATGAATCTCTCACGTAAGAAGCAATACCTGCAGTTGCGCCTGCGGAAATATAATTCAGCCTGATATCTTTTCCGGACGGGTTGTAATCGGTGAAGGAGGTATCGTAGCCATAGGCATACCTTACATTCTGGCTGAAATCGGCCGAACCGTAAAGCAGGCTTTCGTTGAGGAATTTTTTACCGTAAAGGGAAGCGTTATTATCCATATAACCGGCAAGTCCTTTATCTCCGTTATCAAGCCTGACTTTTCCGCCCGATGAATAATGACCGGCATAGAATCCTGCCATTCCTTTCCTGGATCTCTGGTTGGTAATACTCACCTCTCCGAGGGGAGAAAGGTAATTGCCGAAGCCTGCTCTTATATAGCTGTTATATAGTTTATTAAGAGGGTCCGGAACCATTGTGGCGGGGCGAAGCGGACTTACTGTATATGGAGGGGTGTACGGATTAGTATTTATGCTGTAGCTGATAACGGGAGTTATCCTTGCAGTATCTGTCATATCGGGCAGGAAGCTTTTTTTCACCACATCGGGAAGGGAAGGTTTGTAGGGGTTGTAAAGAGTCACTTCCCTTCTGATAGCTGTTTCCTGTCCCCGGGCCGTGAAGTAAGGGCTCAGTAATGCTACGGCCGCTATAATAAATATTCTTTTCATTGTTACCACTTATCGGATAAGGAATTAATTGGTTATTGCTGTTTTGCAGTTAATGCTTCCATTTTCTTTCTTATTTCTTCCTGAATGCCGTCGCCGGTCACCGGGTAATTGTCTTTCAAACCCTGCAATGTTGCTCTTGCCATTATGAGGTCGCCTTTTTTAAGGCTTATGTCGGCAAGAAGCAGGAAGGCTTTAGCCATCCAATACTGATGCGGGGTGTTCATACTGACAAACTCGTCAAGGATTTTCTCGGCTTCGGCATCGTTGCCCTTCCTGTAAAGTATCTCGGCCACCATGTATTTTGCTTCGGCTCCCTGCAGGCTGGTGATCTCTCCCGAGAGTTTTCTGAACTCTGCCAGGGCTTCGTCGGGCATATCGAGGCTGATATAGGCTTTGGCAGCCATGTATGCCGCTTCTCTCTGGAGGTCTTCAGGTAAGCCTGTCAGCTTCGAAATCTTTGAGGCAACATTGGTTGTTTTAGCCGCATCACCTGCCTCGTAGGCTGATTTCAGCTGGCCCCTGAGCGCAACTGCCTGCATTTCGGTATTGCCTGTCACCTTTTCCAGCTTTTCGTAGAGGTCGTATGCACGCTTGTAATCCTCATTCCCGAAGGCAATGGCGGCGGCAGAGCTTAACGAAGGTTCATGAAATTCGCTTGCCGGCATCTGTATCACCTGCATGTAATATTCAAGTGCTTCATCCTTTTTTCCTGCCGAGGAAAGGCATTCAGCCAGATAGAAAAGGGCATTGGTCCTGAAACTTCCGTATTCAAACTCTTTAAGATAGCCGGTAAACACCTCTGAGGCTCTTGTACAGTTGCCGGCCATATAAAGCCTCTCACCTGAGATATAAAGCAAGGAATCCTTTTCCGACAGGTTTACATCTGCATAACCTTTTAAGGTTTTTATGTATGCAAAATAGGAATCCACGTCGTTCATTTCCACATAGGCATTTTTCAGCCCGGTAAGGGCATATCTTGCTTCAGGGGTTGAGTTGTAGTTTTCTATTACTTTTCTGAACTGGGCAATCGCTTTGAGGTTATCGCCGTTGTCAAAATAAAGCAGTCCGAGCTGAACGATAGCCCTTGGAGCGAAGGGGGTTGCTGAATAGAGCTCAACGACTTTATTAAAATCAGCTTCTCCTTTTGCATTCTCTTTTAGGGTTACATAAGCTCTTCCCCTTTCAAAAAGGGCACCGGGGATATACTTTGATGAAGGGAAATTCGTGATGAGAGATGACAGGGTTTCCGCTTTTGCCTTCTGGTTGTTCATAAGCCCCAGGGCAAAACCTTTCTGGTAAAGTGCGTAATCGGCATCCGTTTTACCGTACTCAATCACCTTATCGTAAAACTCAATCGCTTCGGCATATCTTGTATTTACAAAATTGCAGTCGGCGATTCTGTTCCTTGCATCAACAAGTATATCCGGTCTTATTGCTGTTGCAGAAGATTCGAAAGTTCTGAAATGAATAAGTGCCGACTGGTAATCCTTAATGTTAAAGTAAGCGTAACCCAGGTTGTACCTTACCAGCGTATATTCGTTAAGAAGCATTGAACCGGGGATACCCATAAAGGCGAGATAATCCGCAATAGCCTGCTCATACTGACCCAACCGGTAATAAGCTTCTCCCCTCCAGTAAATGGCACGTGCCCTGAGTGCTCTGTTGTACTTTTCATACCTGAGCGATTTATCGAACATGTCTGCCGATTCTTTGAACTTCATGTCCTTAAACAGCTCAAGTCCTCTGAAGAATGCCACCTTCTGGTATGCTTCCTCGAGTCTTTCGTCTTTTTTTGCTATTTTATCGAGTGAAGCCAGGGCCTCACGGTAATTTCTCACCTGGGTGTATGTAGCCACCAGAAGGTTGTAGACCTCTTCGATTCTGTCGGAGCCGGGGTATAATTCGATATATTCCTGGAAAGCTCTTATAGCCTCGCCAAAGGGTGAATAGGATGTTTCATACAGCAATTTGGCATAGTTAAAAAGGGCCTCCTGTTTGATAAAAGCGTCGAAATCGGACTGGGAAGCCTGCCCGAAAGCGAACTGTGCCCTTTGCTTGTCTCCTTTTTTAAGGTACGAATCGCCCAGTATAAACCAGACGTTCTGGCTAAGAACGTCCTGACGGGCAGTTAGTTCCAGTAAAACTTTTATCGCCTTGTCATATTCACCGTTCATGTAATAACAATAACCCAGCTGGTACTTATCCTCCCTGCTGCTTGCCTTAGCGCCTGCCGCGTATTTTTCGAGGTAACCGGCAGCTTCATTATAATTACCCTTGTTGTAATATGCGTCACCTATGAACCTGTAAAGTTCAACGGCTCTCATCTTTCCGGCAGATTTCAGAAGCTCAGGAGCCATTTCAAGGATGCCGTCATAATCCTTCCGGAAGTACAATATCTGAACTATGTAGAATGGCACCACGCTGCCGAATGTTTCATCGTTACGGAGCTTAATGAACCCCTCATAGGCTGTTTCATATCTGTTATCCTCGTAGGCAAGATGGGAAAAATAATATAGTGCGGGCGCAGTGTAATAAGTGTCAACATCTTTTATCTCGCTGAACATCAGGAGGGCTGTAGGTTTATCGCCGTTCATCAGCGAGGAATGCCCGTACCTGAAGCAATATTCTGGCAATTTATCTTTTTCAATCAGCATCCTGTTTACTTTCCGGTAATATGATGAGGCTTTCCTGTAGTTTTTATTCTGATAGAAATAATCCCCGAGTGCCAGCCATGCATCGTTGGTTCTTTCACTGCCCGGCCAGGAGGCAACGAACCTGGTCATCCTGTATTCGGCATCAGGGTGAAAGAGTTTCAGCGAAGCCATCGCACTGTAGTATTCTGCATCAAGATCCCGGTTAAGGTTAATGCCTCCGGAGTTTTTAAGGTAAGAATCAAACATTTTGATTGCGGCCGGATATTTTTCCTTTTCAAAAAGGTCGACACCTTTCACGTAGGCATTGTCAATTTCATCCCTGATAAACGAAATCTGTGCCGGTAATTTCGAAATCACGGATATCATTACTATTGTCAGCAGAAACCTCCTGTTCATAAAAATAAATTTTGCATTCCGGTTAAACAACCGATTTCAGATTTCAGCAAGCAACATTCTATCTTGCAGTAAATCATATATTTTCACCCCTGTTTTTAAAACCTGTGTGTAAAATTACAATTAAATAACGGCGCCGGCCGGTCATTATTACCGAATTTATTAACATCCGTCATCAAGTTTTCAATTCTTTGATTATTTTGCATCGAAAAGAGAGAGAGATGCAGGAGACGAAGGCACTGGGTTCAATAATTGATTTCTCGGGCTGTACAATCTGGCAGCAGGATCATCTTGTTTTATCGGATGTCAGCTTTACAGTCGGACGCAGTGAATTTATCTATCTGGTAGGCAAAGTGGGAAGCGGTAAAACAAGTCTTATCAAGACAATTAATGCCCAGATCCCTCTCAGGGACGGAGAAGCGATGGTTGCCGGTTTCAACCTCAGAAAAATAAAAAGCAGGGATATTCCGCTTCTCAGGCGCAGGCTGGGGATAGTATTTCAGGATTTCCAGTTACTGACCGACAGGAATGTGCACGACAACCTTGAGTTTGTCCTAAAGGCCACCGGGTGGAAGAACAGAAAGGAGATTGAAACACGGATTACGGAGGTTCTTGACAAGGTGGGATTAGGGCTGAAAGGTTACAAGATGACCCACCAGCTCTCCGGAGGCGAACAGCAGCGGGTAGTTATAGGAAGGGCCCTTTTGAATGATCCGGATATTATACTTGCCGATGAACCCACAGGCAACCTCGACCCTGAGACCTCCGACGGCATTATCAGGCTGCTTCAGGAGATCAACATGACCGGGAGGGCTGTAATTGTGGCGACACATAATTACACCATGCTGAAGAGGTACCCTGCAAGGACCCTGAAATGCCAGGACGGGAAACTAACCGAAATAAAGGAAGAGGAAAATATCGAACTGCTTTAACTTTTGCTTAAGTCACCCATCGGGATTTAAGATACTCATTTAAACATTCTCAAAGGCCACGGAAGTGAGTTACGGTATACCCTGTAAAAAGGTTCCCTGCTGCTGCCGAACGATTCCATGAATGACGCTATTGAAGGTATTGATGAGCCGGCGAAGTCAATAATGGTTCCCGAACCCGCATTCTCCCTTATAAGTTCATTGACAAAATGATAATTTATCCTTCTGTTCCTGCTTTCTTCCGTATTAACGACAAACAGAAGGGTTTTGAATCCGGGTAATTCAATCATAAAAATTCCGAAAACAAGGCTTCCCCCTGCCGATCTCACCCCGATTATTCTGCCTTTCCGGTTTATCCGGCAGTGATTCATCAGGGCCTCCAGCCTGTTGTAATCCCTTTCCCTTATGCCCCTGATTTCCCTGCCCCTGTTTGCAATAAAAAGATCTATCAGTTCGCGGGGTGTGATATCGGTTGAATAGCTGATACCCTCATTTTCCGCTTTCTGAATATTTCTTTTACAGTGATCCGAGAATGAGCTGAAAATTTCCTCATAAGGTCCCGAAAGGCTGAGAATGAAATTGGTTCTTTCAGTTGTCCTGTATTCTTCCGTATGAATATTCTGGCCGATACAAAGGTCGATAAACCTGTAAAAATCGGGCATATAGAAAAAAAACTCTTTGGCTTTCCTTTCTTCCGACTTATCGGGCGAATATACACCAAGCTGCTGCAGGAAGATGGGTGTTGTAACATATTTTATTCCATATTTTCTGAATCCCGGCACCGGAAATACCGAGTCATATTCATCATCCACCAGGGCTTCCCATCCGGGTGCCATTATATCGAGGTACCAGGAATAGCCGTAGGGTTTCATCACCCCGGAATTCCTGATGCAGGTGTCCCACTGGTTTTTGTCGATCTCGGTGTTTTTAAGATAATTTATCATCGTTTTTCTGGTATTTAAGGGTAAACTCAAAGGCGGATTTCCAATTTTCAGAATTCTCATCCGAGGCGATTATATTGTTGTGCCAGACCGATTGGAAGATGCCTCCCGCCTTTCTGGTCTCATCAATCAGTGACTTAATTATTTCGATAGAGCGGGACGGACTCATTTTTTTATAATGAATCATTGTAGCATCCATAAACTGGAAAGGCACGATTTGCAGGTCCGACAGGCGGTCGGTCACCGGGTTGAAGAATAGAAACGGGCTTGATGTTCCAGCCCTGAAACCGGGTTCGTCGTGAAATCCCATTGAATAGTCTTTCCGGAAGCCTGCAGTTTCAAGATTATTAAGTGAGTCGGGCAATCTGAAGCGGATATAATGAAAGCGCGCAGCTTCAGCCTTTAAGCCCGTGATCTGATTCAGCCTGTTCTTTTCCGAAATAAGCAAACTACCGTTAATTCCTGCCTTGTATGAAGGGTGCAATCCGGTTTTTGCCTTGGCGGCTATATTTTTAAGCAGCTTTCTGAATTCGATATTCTGCCACGACGGCCAGTTGTCGTAGGCCGATCTGTCGCCGGCGGGCATAAAGAAAATAATATCTGTTTCCTCCTCTTTGGCTTTGCTTATCAGAAAATCGAAGATATCCCACGGATCAGTCTGCTTACCCGAGATGATACGGTATTTTTCTGCGGTGGCATAACCATTCTTCCCCGGACGCATAATTAAAGCGCCAATCTTTCTGATTGTATCTTTCCCGCGGTATTTAAAAGGCTCATCAATATCGAATGTGGCAAGTGCCGAGAATCGGCTTCTCTTAAATGCTAGTCTCGGAAAAGCTTTCACCAGATGCCGCGCCAGTTCCCATACCCATAGATTAACCACAGGGCGGTGAAGAAAACCGTTTCTGTAGGCAAGGCTTGATGAGGCGGGGAAACGGCCATGCCGGTCGAACGTTTCACAGGTGTACTCTTCGTACCGGGTTATCATGTAGAATGAAGCCGAAAAGATGTCGAATGGCAGATCGCTGCCACCGGGTGAAGGGAAGATAACCGGGAGGCTGTTCCACCACTGAACTTCGGGATTATATTTTCTTATACCCGGCTCGTACAGAAGCCCGGCCGGCATAATATTGAATGCATTTTTTAACCTTTCAGACGTATAGTTAATAAGCGGGTGATGCCCTATTTTTCTTTTGTCAGTTATAATTTCCGCAGTTACCCCAAGCAGATCCCCGAAGATAAAACCGGTTATATACTGAAGTCTCGGAGAAGGAAACCTTGCGTATATTTTAATTACGGGGACGTCCATGTAACAAATTTAAAAAAATTAAACCACTTCCATGTAAAATCAGATGTAGCGTCAGGCGCCTTTTTACGAAAAAAAAAGGGGTTCATGCGAACCCCTCTTAATCTGTTAAGAGAACCTTTATTCTGCTTTCCTTACCTTAACGGCAACAGGTCCTTTTTCTCTTTCTTCAATTTCAAACTCAACAGGTTCGCCGGTTTCAAGGACTTTGATCCCTTCCAGCCCGGTACGGTGAACGAAAATGTCTTTATTATCTTCTGTCTGGATAAAACCGTATCCTTTTACCCTGTCGTACCATTTAACGTTACCTTTCATCTCTGTACTTTTTAATGTTTATCTGAAATTGTTTCTGGTTCTGCGATCATCACCGGATCTGAAATTCCTGCGTTCAGTTCTTTCAATTGACTCGTTGACAATAATGTTCCTTCCACCAACCTCAGCACCGTTCAGTTCTGAAATGGCTCTTTTAGCATCAGCTTCGTCGGGCATTTCGACAAAGCCGAAACCTTTACTTCTGCCGGAGTATTTGTCGGTGATTATCCGCGCTGACGATACTTCGCCATACTCCTCAAAGATTTCTCTTAATTCTGATTCCTGCATTTTGAAATTCAGGCTTCCAACATAAATGTTCATAATAGAAAAAATTAAAGTATTTGTAAAACAGCAGCAAAGGTGTGGTAAATTTTCTGAAAATCAAAATTAATTGACCTGAAATGATATATTGCACTCTCAAAGTCACTTTTTATGAAAACAATTCTTTGCCGGAATAATGAAATCGGAAACTGGTTTAAATAAATTCAGTTAAAGTTTTTATATTTGCGGCTTCGTATAACGTACATACTAAACAAATTCAGAATAAAATGGGAAAAGGTGACAAAAAAACCAGGAGAGGAAAATTATTCCTGGGAACCTATGGGGTGACAAGGCCGAGAAAAAAAGCCAGAAAAACTCTGACCAGGCCCGAACCGGCAGCAGTAAAGAAAGAAGAAAAAATCAGGAAACCTCTGAAAGTCAAAGAAAAACCGGTAATGGAACCTGAACAGGCTGCTGCAGCCGAGGTCGTTGCATCTGAAGTTGCAACACCGGTCGTTCAGTCAACTGCTGAACCGGTCAAAGAAAAGAAACCGGCAAAAGCGAAAAAGGAGACTGAAACTGCCAGGGCTGAGGAAGTTGAGGCAAAAGAGGTTGCAAAACCGAAAAGCAAAAAGACAAAAGAAGCTGCTGAACCTGCTGTGAAGAAAGAGGAGGCGGCTGAAGAAAAAGCATCCAAACCGAAAAAGGAAACAAAACCAAAAACTGAAAAACCCGCAAAAAAGGCCAAATAAGGCCGGGCAGAAAATTAAGATTTAAAGTCCTGTGGATCAGTATTATTTCACAGGACTTTTTTATTTTTACGTTATGAATATACTGCAGGTTTCAGCAGGATCATAATGAACATAAGCATTCTATGGAATACAACGGTATTATAATCCGCTCAGGTAAAATTGAGCTAAGGCCCTGGCAGGAAGAGGATGCGGAAGACCTTGCCAATATTGCCGACAACCCCCTGATTGCTGCCTGCCTCCGCGACAGCTTTCCAAATCCGTACACTCTGGAAAATGCCTTTGAATGGCTCAGGATGGTGATCCCCATAAACAATCCGGCAAAATATTTTGCAATTCTATTTAACGGTGAACTTGCAGGAAGCATCGCAATATTGCCGAAGGAGGACATTTACAGGCTCAATGCCGAAACAGGGTATTTCATTGCACAAAAATTCTGGTCGCGCGGTATAGCAACCACCGCCATCAGGTCAATTACACATTACGGCTTCATCTTTTTCAATATCATCAGAATTTATGCCGAACCTTTTGAGGACAACATCGGTTCGAGACGGGCTCTGGAAAAGGCAGGCTTTAAAAAAGAGGCTCTATTTAAAAACAATGTCGTTAAAAACGGAGTTGTAAAATCGAGTATGATTTATTCGGCCCTGAAGGATGAGTGGGACACCGGGAGGGAATGGTTACCCGAGATTATCATTGCCTGACTATCAGATCATCGTAATCGGTGCTGTCAATTACGGCATTTATTATTACCGGAACCGTTGCGTCTGAGGCTGCCTGAAGCGCTTTAATAAGTGTTTTTTCCGAGGTTGCACGATATACTTTTATTCCGAGGAAAGAATCAGAACCAAAAAGATCCCCTTCATACAGCACAGTACTGTTTGGCTCAAGACCCTGCCACGACTGTTTTATTTTAATCAGATTAAGTTCACCATCGGAGAGGACAACTATGATTACGGGTATCTTCAGCCGCCGTGCAGTTAATAACTCTCCTGCCGACATCAGGAATCCTCCATCGCCTGTAATACAGACAATTTTACTGCCCGGATTGTTAAGTCCTGCAGCTATGGAAGCAGGTATGCCGAAGCCCATGGATGACCATCCGTTTGTCATAATGAGTCTTTTCCGCCCGTATGTCTTCCAGTACTGACCCAAAACATGAAGATGTGAACCCACGTCGGCAGTGAAATATGTTTCATACGGAAATGACTCCCTGAGGGTCTTAAGTACGGTGACCGGGCCGAAGCGGCCGGAGCAGCTCCTGAAAGAGGAATCCATCTCATCGTGTATTCTCTTCAGGTTTGGCTTATATTTATTTCTGCCCGGAGGGGTCAGTTCAGACAGAATTCTGAACCATTCCGAAGGTTTCCCTGCATAAGGCGTAACAATATTCCCTTCAGGCAGATCCCTGATTACTGTGTCAAGGTGAAGGACAGGTACTCCATCGGGCAGCCAGGATTCATAATTATATTCCACCTGGTCGTAACCAAACCCGATTACCAGGTCGCAGTCGCTGTATAGTTCTTTCAGTCTGTCGCTGAGTGCATGAAAAAGAACACCCCCGTAAAACGGGTTTCGTTCGTCGATGATACCCTTCGCCATCGGAGTAAGGAGAACAGGCAGATGGAGAGAGTTTATCATATTCTCAAATTCACCGCCTCTGACAAGTCTTGAGGCAGACAAGCCGGCCACAAGAACAGGCTTCTCCGATTTCCTCAGCAGCCTTACTGCATCCCTGAAAGTGCCTTCATTTTCGGTCGCTTTATCAGTTCTTTCAGGCAATTCAGGCCCCGTCACCGAAAGATTCTTTACGGCCAGTCCGGCGGGAAGACCGGCATGCACCGGTCCGGGGTACTCATTTAACGCTTCTTCTAGAATATGTCCGAGACTCTCCCTGACATTGAATTCCGACAGCCTTACAGTCGCCTTAACCAGTGAGCCAAACAGTTTCTGGTGGTTTACATTCATCTGGGTTGTCCGGTCCATCCATTCATCGGCCATTTCGCTTGTAAGAGCAATTACCGGAGAGCGGTCGAGCATTGCCGAGCCTGTTCCGGAGAGCAGGTTCAGAGCACCCGGTCCGAAGGTGGCATGACAGGCTCCGGGAGTTCCGCTGATCCTTGAGGTCACATCTGCCATGAATCCGGCGCTTCTCTCATCCGAAGTCAGAATAAACTCAATACCTTCATTTCTGAAAGCCTCCAGGTAGGGAATTGAAGGTCCGCCCGGGATGCCATAGATGTATCTGACGCCTGCCCCAAGGAGCCTTTTTGATATGTATTCAGCCACATTCATTACTTCTGCAAAGCTATTAAAAAGATTACATAACCGGCAGCAAGGAAAAACGGAGCTGAGTCTTATGAGTTTCTGGTTCTATTGTTACATTTGTGTTTCAATTTTACAATATAAAATATGATCAGGGTAATAAAAGCTGTTTCGTTATATTTCATTTTCTGGGTCCTTTTTTTCATAACTGCGCGTGTCATATTCGTTCTTTTTCAGGCAGATGAGGTAATAAAATACAGTTTTTCAGATATTTTAAATGCCTTTTACCATGGGCTGAAGATGGATTTGTCAGCTTCAGGATACCTGCTTCTTTTGCCAGTTTTATTTGCCATTCCTCATTTTTTCACCGGAGGCAGGTGGTACAGGACCTCACTTAAGATTTATACCGCAGTTCTTGTGTTTGTTTTTACTCCTCTGATACTGGGGGATGCATTTGTTTACCGTTTCTGGGCCTTCAGGCTTGATGCAACAATAATAGGATACCTTAAAAACCCGAAAGACGCACTGGCATCGGCAACGACATTTCAGCTGATACTCGGCGCCTTTGCATGGATAGTTGTTTCATTTGCCGTGATCAGGACATTTTTCAGGTTGGCTGACCGTATCATACCGGACGATAAGCCTGCCCACCCGTACCTTTCCTCCGCAACATTTGTTCTGATTTTCGGGCTGCTGATAATTCCGATAAGAGGTGGGTTTGGAGTTGCCCCAATGAATAACGGTTCGGTATATTTCAGTAATCACCTTTTCCTGAATCACAGTGCAGTTAACGTTGTATGGAATTTTGGTTTCACGGCTGCGCACCGGAAGCCGTCAGTAAATCCCTACATGTTCAGTCCCAGTGAAAAGGCCGCCGGGGATTTCGCTTCACTCATGTCTGACAGCGGAACAACAAAAAAAGTGCTCAGTATCTCCAGACCCAACATCCTGCTTGTCATTGTTGAAAGCTTCGGAAGTGAAATCATAGATCTTCCGGGCACAGACTCTGCTGCTGTTGCACCACGGTTTAAGGAATATTTAAAGGAAGGGATATACTTTTCAAATCTCTTCGCATCAGGCTCAAGGACCGACAAGGCAATCCCGGCCATTCTCGCCGGCTACCCAAACCTTCCGACCATACAGGTAATTATGGAACCGCGTAAAACACAAAGCATGCCGGGAATATTCCGGATGCTTGACAGTGCAGGGTATGCAACTTCTTTCTGGTACGGCGGAGACATCAATTTTGCCAATATGAACTCATTTATCACATACACGGGGTTCCGGCAAAAAATTACCATGGAAGACTTCAGCAAGAAGGACAGGAATTCAAAATGGGGTGTGCATGACCATGTTGTTCTCAACAGGCTTCTCGACTCACTCAACTCTGCCCGAAGGCCTTTTGCCGCAGCTGTGCTTACGCTAAGCAGCCACGAGCCATTCGAGGTGCCGGTTGAACCTGTATTCACGGGTAAAGATATTTTAAGCAAGTTCAGGAATTCTGTACATTACACCGACAAATCCCTGGGTGAATTTCTTGACAGGGCCAGGGAAACCGACTGGTGGGACAGCACGCTGGTAATAATCACTGCCGATCATTGCAGGAGAAACGCAGACACAATACCAGCGTACGCGGAATCAATCTTCCGCATCCCCATGCTTTGGACAGGCGGTGCGATAAGTGTTAAGGATACAATTATTACCGGCACCTTCAGCCAGACAGATCTGGTTACAACTCTTGCCAGGCAGCTTGATCTCAATTCATCATTTCGTTTCAGTAAAAATATGTTCTCGGATAAGTCAGGCCATTTTGCCTTTTATACCTACAACGAAGGGTTTGCATTTATAACCGATACATCTGCAGCGATGTACGACATCAGGTTAAAGGACATTGTCACTGAAAGAGGCCCGGGCACAAAACAATCTGTTCAGTTTGGCAAATCCTTCCTTCAGGTGTTATTTGATGACTACCTGTCGAGGTAATTCTGCCCAAACAAAAATCTCATTTCCAGGTGATTAACATTTTATCATTCTTAAAAAAGCTTAAAAAGACGAAACTGCGTCACCATCGGACAATTTTATTGACGCCCCTTTGTTAATTTTGAAAGCTATGATTTAAAAGATGAGCAGAAAGCTGATAACAATTACTCCCCGAATGCTTTTGGCGGCAGTTCTGATTATGGTTGTCCGGTCCGGCCTTAAAGGTCAGCCCGATACCTCAGATTACAACAGGGCTGACAGGCTCCAGCAGCTTGTATCAGGGAAGGTGTTTTACGGGAATGTCAGACCAACATGGATAAACTCAACGGGAAGATTCCTGTATGAGAGTACCACTCCGGAAGGAACGGAATATTATATAGTTAATGCATTGACCGGCACAAAAAGGGTTGCTTTTGATCAGGTAAAATTTGCAGAGGCTTTCGAAAAGGCTACAGGGACCAGGGCTGAACCCGGAAAACTGCCGATAAGAAACCTTGTCTTCACCGAGCGACTTGTAAGTTTCTCATTCAACTACGACAATTACAACTGGATATGTGTATTAAGAAACTACAGGATCATCAGGGGCGACAGGTATCCGGACAGAACCAGGCCGGAATCGGAATGGAGCTGGGGCTTCAGGGATGAACTGAGGAACACTCCTGTCATTTCGCCTGATAAAAACTGGACTGCGTTCATAAAAAATTATAATGTTTATGTAAAATCAAACTCCGATAACAAAGAATACCAGCTGAGTTACGACGGCGGAACGGGAGAATATTACTCTTCATACATATACTGGTCGCCGGATTCAAAGAAACTTGTCTCATGCAGGGTAAGGCCTGCCGAGAAACATATCATACATTATATCGAATCATCGCCCGAAGAGCAGCTTCAGCCAAGGCATTTTTCGTACGAGTACCAGAAGCCCGGAGATGCAGTTCCGCAGTTTTATCCACAGTTATTTGACATTACGGGGATGAAGCATATAAAAATTGATGATTCGCTGATACCCAACCAGTATTCCATCGACGAGATCCGATGGAGTAAAAACTCGGAATACTTTACTTATGAATACAACAAACGGGGACACCAGGTTTACCAGGTCATAAAAGCCGATGGTTCAACAGGTAAAACGACCGTTTTAATTAACGAGACCTCCCCTACTTTCATCCATTACAGCGGGAAAAGGTTTCGCTATGATCTTGAGAAAAGCAACGAAATAATATGGGCCTCGGAAAGAGACGGATGGAACCATCTTTATCTATACGATTCCGGGACAGGACAGGTGAAGAATCAGATTACGAAAGGAGAATGGGTTATAAGGGGTGTCATATGGGTTGACGAAGCCAGAAGACAGGTTTTGTTCCAGGCAAGCGGCAGGGAGCCGGGCGATCCCTACTTTATTCATGCTTACAGGATTAATTTTGACGGTACGGGACTTAAAAGGCTGACTGACGGTTACGGTAATCATGAAGTAAGTTTCTCACCCGACAGGAGGTTCTTTGTCGACACCTGGTCGACTGTTGATACTCCTCCTGTTTCCGTGCTGCGGGATGCTGAAGACGGCAGACTGATAATGGAAATTGAAAAAGCTGATATCAGCAGGCTTCTTGCCACCGGGATAAGGCTTCCCGAGTCTTTTTCGGCAAAGGGACGCGACGGGGTTACAGATATCTGGGGCATTATTGTTAGACCTATGAACTTCGATCCGTCGAAAAAATACCCGGTTATTGAAAACATTTATGCAGGACCACACAGCAGTTTTGTCCCCAAAAGTTTCAGACCGCTTGTCAGCGGCATGCATCAGCTGGCAGAACTGGGGTTCATTGTTGTTCAGATCGACGGTATGGGTACCTCTAACAGGTCGAAGGCTTTTCACGATGTGGCCTGGAAAAATCTCAAGGATGCAGGTTTTCCCGACAGGATCAGGTGGATAAAGGCTGCCGCCGAAAAATACCCGTACATGGACACCACCCGCGTAGGCATTTACGGCACATCGGCGGGTGGCCAGAATGCAGCTGCCGCACTGCTCTTTCACCCAGAGTTCTATAAAGTAGCCGTTTCGGCAAGCGGCTGCCACGACAACAGGATGGACAAGATGTGGTGGAATGAACAGTTTATGGGATGGCCTGTAGGTCCGGAATATGCACTTTCATCGAATGTGGAAAATGCATGGCGGCTGAAAGGCAGGCTCCTCCTTATTAACCCGGAGATGGATAAGAATGTCGATCCCAGTTCCACAACACAGATGGTTAATGCACTGATCAAGGCAAACAAGGAGTTCGATTACCTCTTTGTTCCCGGAGCAGGACATTCAAGCGGCGGAGCTTACGGCGAAAGAAAAAAGCGTGATTTCTTTGTTAAGTATCTTCTCGGCACTGATCCCCCGGACTGGAATAAATATTAGAATCATTTTTTTTCTGATATTTGCGATCTATTTTCCCGGGAGTGAATAAGAGATCAAATACTATTTTTCTTGCCATTCTTACATGCCTGCTCTGGTCAACAGTATATGCGCTGATTAAAACCGGACTGAAATACGATACACCTTTGTTTTTTGCGGGTAAAAGGTTTATTCTTTCAGGTGTTATCCTGTTGCCCTTTGCCGGCCGGTTAACGGAATACGCAAGTATCCTTAAAAACCATTCCAGGGTTTTTATTCAGGTTACATTACTTCAGATAATTCTTAATTACATCCTCTTCTACTGGGGTATGAATCTTGTTCCCGGTGCACTGGGTGCCATAATAGTAGGGTCGCAACCGCTGGTCACGGCTCTTGTGGCCGCCGCAATTACCGACGATAACACCATCACAAGGAAGAAGATATCCGTAATAATTGCCGGAATTGCGGGAGTGATCCTTATAAGTACCGCCAGGCAGGTACTGAGGCTTGGTTCCGCTTCGGAAATACTCGGGGTAATTCTGATAATGGGTGCCAATATAGCCACCTCGGTCAGTAATGTTATTGTCTCTGTCAGGAGCAAAGGCGCTAATCCTGTTGTGCTGAATGCAATGTCTCTGATTACCGGCGGTCTGGTGATTTTTTTGCTGGCGGCTGCAACGGAAAAACCGGCTGTACTGACAGACCTGCCTGCAGAGTACTGGTTAACGCTAATGTGGCTGGGTTTCACATCGGCTATAGGTTTCTCGACATGGTATAAACTGCTTCAAAGGCCTGAAGTCAAAGTATCGGAACTCAATCTCTGGAAATTCATCATTCCGGTATTCGGGGCCATCATAAGCTGGATGGTTGTGCCGGAGGAGAAACCTGACGTGATGACAGTAACAGGTATAATTATTATATCATCGTCTCTTGTTTTCTTCTTCAGGGGAATAAAAGGAAGGACACTCGACCGCCATATCAACAAGTAGCTTCAGCCTATGTGCACCATCGCCTTCATAACCCCGTCCCTGTAGCCTGCCACAAGTTCAAATGCATCTGCAACCCGGTCCAACCCGAAAGAATGAGTGATCATTTTCTCCGGTTTTATTTTTCCGGAGGATATCAGGTCAAGGGTTGGCTTTGTCATTTCATTCTGACGCCTGACATTCTTAATGGTAATCTCCCTTCTTCTGATATCCTCAGCCCTGAAGAGCCAGTTTTCGAAAGAAGGTATCCCTACCAGGACAAGGGTGCCGCCCGGTTTAAGCAGGCTTATTCCCTGGTCAACCGCTTCCTGTTTGCCGCAGCAGTCGAACACTGTATCAAGAAGTCCGGGGCAAACGCTTTTAATGTCTCCGACAATATCCTGTTTATCCGGGTTCCCGGTCCATGCAGCTCCCATCCGGCTTGCAAGCGCCAGTCTTTCATCAATAAGGTCGGTGATAAACACTTCCGACACCTTTTTCTGAACGGCCATCAGTAACACGCTAATTCCGATCGGGCCTGAACCCAGGATTCCTATTTTAAGTCCTTTCAGCTTACCTGCCAGTTCGGTAGCATAGAGACCGATGGAAAGTGGTTCGGAGAGAGTTGCAATGTCGAATGACATGTTTTTGTCAACACTGTAACAGCTTGATTCAGGGATAACGATGTACTCGGAGAGGGATCCCTCTGCCTGTCCCGGACACCCCAGAAACTTAAGATTAAGGCATGTATGGTACCTTCCGGTTTTGCATTGTGAACATTTAAAGCATGGCATGGCCGGGTCAATTGCAACGTGGTCGCCGGTTTTGAGTTTTCTCACGCCGCTGCCGGTTTTTTCCACAATGCCCGAGCATTCATGCCCGAGTGTGAATGGAAATTTCACAACCTGGCTGCCGATCCTGCCTTCATTATAATAATGAATATCCGACCCGCATACACCGACTGATTTTACTTTTATAAGAACCTCATCGGGTTTTTCAATTTCCGGCACCGGTTTCTCAATAATCTGAATTTCCCTGATGCCGGTAAGTACCATTGCTTTCATGGGCGGAGAAGTATAAGATTCCTGTTAAAATCCCCTGTGATATCCTTTGACTTTAAAGAGGTTTTAAGCTATCCCTCTTCAAGGGGGTCAAAGGATATCACAAAGGGATACAGGGGAAACAAGTCAGCTATAATTTAAAAAGAAAAAGATTTTAAATTATTAAATATACATGTTGATAAGCTGCTCAAGGAGTTCCTGTTTTCCGCTTACCGGAGCAGGTTCACCGGCCTGCACTGCTATTTTTCTGAGATCTTCCAGTTTCAGCTTACCGGTTTCGAATTCTTTTCCTTTACCCTTATCGTACGATTCGTATCTTTTCTTTTTCATTTTCAGGTAATCGCTTTCCTTAAGAATCTTATCCGCGATAATGAGGGCTCTTGCGAAAGTATCCATACCGCTTACGTGTGCGATGAAGAGATCCTCCGGATCGACAGAGTTACGTCTGACCTTTGCGTCGAAGTTAATACCGCCTGTCTTAAAGCCGCCGGCATTGAGTATTATCATCATGGCTTCGGTAACTTCGTAGATATTGGTCGGGAATTCATCTGTATCCCATCCGTTCTGATAGTCGCCTTTATTGGCGTCGATACTGCCAAGCAGGCCGGCATCGGCAGCGACCTGAAGCTCGTGGGTAAAGCTGTGACCGGCAAGAGTGGCATGGTTGACTTCAATATTAAGTTTGAAGTCTTTATCGAGCCCGTACTTTTTGAGAAAACCGATTACTGTAGCTGAGTCAAAATCGTACTGGTGCTTTGATGGCTCCATTGGTTTCGGTTCAACAAGGAATGTACCCTTGAAACCCTTCTTACGGCCGTAATCGCGGGCAAGTGAAAGCATCATCCCCATGTGATCCAGTTCTCTTTTCATATCGGTATTATGGAGGCTCATGTAACCTTCCCTTCCGCCCCAGAAGACGTAATTCTGACCTCCGAGGGCGATTGTGGCGTCGATTGCGTTTTTAAGCTGTGCACCTGCACATGCTGCCACTGCAAAATCGGGATTTGTGGCGGCGCCATTCATATAGCGCGGATGTGAGAACAGGTTGGCTGTTCCCCACAGAAGTTTGACACCCGTCTGTTCCTGCATCTTCTTCATTACCGGAACGAATTTTTCGAGGCGTTTCTCTATTTCAAGCACCGACCCGTTGCCAACTACATCTGTATCGTGGAAACAGTAGAATTCAGCTCCGATTTTGGTAAAGAACTCGAATGCGGCTTCGAGCCTCTGGCTGATCTTATCATCGCCTTTTGCATTATCCCAGGGGAAAAATCTTGTCTCCATCCCGAAAGGATCACTGCCGTCTCCGCAGAAGCTGTGCCAGAAGGCAATTGCAAACCTGAGGTGATCTTTCATCTTCTTACCGCCTACTTTTTCTTCAGGATTATACCATCTGAAAGCAAGCGGGTTTTTTGATTTTGGTCCTTCATAGGTGATTTTTCCGATACCCGGATAAAATCCTTTTTTAGTTTTTGTTGCCATAATTAATTGATTTTGTTTTATTTATAAATCTGTTTCACATATTATTCCCAAGAACATTTTTCCAGTTGTTGTAAGCTTCGGTGTACTCAGGGAGGAGTTTCTCCGAAGGTTCGGTTGTATTCACGGCCTTCAGGCCTCCGAAAGCTTCCTTTTCTGATTTAAAAAATCCGCAGCCAATACCTGCACCTCTTGCAGCACCGAGAGAACCGTCGGTGTTATAAAGATGGATTACGGATCCGGTCATTGTTGAAAGCACTTCCCTGAAGAGAGGGCTGAGAAACATGTTTGCTGCCCCGGCTCTCATTACGGAGGCCTCAATCCCCGTTTCTTTCATAATTTCAAGGCCATAGTAAAGTGAGAAGGCTATACCCTCCTGTGCGGCCCTGAACAAATGCGGTTTTTTATGAACATTAAAATTCAATCCTGAAATCATGGCCCCTTTATCTTTGTTCATAAAGATTCTTTCAGCGCCATTACCGAAAGGATGGATCACCAGACCGTCCGAACCCGGCCTGACCTTTAATGCAAGTTCATTCATTTCATCATATGAAAGGTTTTCACCGGCCGTTTTCCTGATCCATGAGTTCAGGATTCCGGTACCGCTGACACAAAGCAGGACACCAAGCCTTGGTTTTTCCGGAGAGTGGTTGACATGGAGGAAAGTATTAACCCTTGAAAAAGGCTCGGATTTTTTAATATCGGTAATTCCGTAAATTACTCCTGAAGTACCGGCTGTTGTAGCCACCTCGCCGGGCGAAAGCACGTTCAGCGACAATGCGTTATTAGGCTGGTCGCCGGCACGGTATGAAACGGGTATTCCTTCCTTAAGTCCCAGTTCTTCAGCAACCTGTTTGAGAAGATGACCCTGAACGGAGAAAGATGGCACTGCTTCGGGCAGGATTTTTTTGTCGAATCCATAATAGCCAAGAAGTTCATCGCTTATCTTCTCACTCTCGAAATCCCAGAAGATACCTTCGGAAAGGCCGGAAAAGGAAGTGCGGATTTCACCTGTAAGCATCATTGCCAGATAATCGCCAGGCAGCATGATTTTATGTATCTTCTTATAGACCTGCGGTTCATTTTCCTTAACCCAGGCCAGTTTGGCTGCAGTAAAGTTTCCCGGTGAATTAAGCAGGTGTTTAAGGCAGAATTCCTTCCCCAGCGCCTCGAAAGCCTTGTTGCCGTATTCTACAGCCCGGCTGTCGCACCAGATGATTGAATTGCGCAGAGGTTTACTTCCGGAGTCAACAGTTACCAGACCATGCATCTGGTAAGAGATCCCGATGGCTCCTATTGATTTGCTTTTGTTTCCAATTGAGGCAGTGCATTTCCCGACTGCAAGTTTAAGGTTTTCCCACCACGTAACCGGATCCTGTTCGGCCCATCCAGGTTTGAGCGCTTTAATCTCCATTTCGGTCTGAGGCATAAAAGCTGATGCCAGACACTCCCCTGTTTGTCCGTCCAGTACAGAAGCCTTTATTGAAGAGCTCCCCGCGTCAATTCCAAGTATTAGCATATTATGATTTTTAAGTTCGTTAGCATTACATTTAATCAGGCAGGAGTCTTTATAATATTTTCATTTCAAAGCACCCAAATTTAGGATTTGTTTTGATATGAACATTTCAAATTTTATGCATGAAATTTAATTCATTGTTTACAATATGATCAAAACATGGTAAAACAATATTTTCCGATACCCAATAACTTTTATTAACTCTTCTAAAAGAACTCCTGATCCGGTTCCTCTGCGGGTTAACTGTTCACAATAATTTTTTAAAATTAATCAGTAGTGTCCGGATAAAATTCCAAATGGCTCATAAGATGCTAATCAATAGTTAATTGTATAACTCTCATAGTAGCAAGGTATGAAATCGAAATATTCGTCAGTCTGAATCTGAATGCCATTTTCTGGTTTTTCATGTACTCACCCCC
>Ga0116147_1001203_pt1 | contig 28836 bp, 22 predicted proteins | sample AD_JPNHG3_MetaG_FD_89749 | JGI IMG/M metagenome (GOLD analysis project Ga0116147, IMG submission 89749) | Active sludge microbial communities of municipal wastewater-treating anaerobic digesters from Japan - AD_JPNHG3_MetaG | ecosystem: Engineered > Bioreactor > Anaerobic > Digestate | place...
CCCCCTCGCCATCGAATGGCTCGCCCCACAAGCTGTCCCCATCGCCATTCCATGTTCCGTCCAGGCAGGCATAGTAGAGGTCGGTGGGCATATTGGTGAGCGCGCCCGCGGTGGAAACATACGCATAGGCTCCTCGATGGGGAACCACGGAACTGTCCCCTCCGAGAAGCACGTAATCAACGCCCCAGTTTGCGTAGGCCGACTTGATGTACTCCCTTATCTTCTCAGGGTTGTCTCGTCCTGAGTAGTGGGCGTAGATGTACTCGACCGTTTCGGTCTTGACTCTGACGCCCCTGGCCTCCTTGTGCGTCACAAGGGGAGCGAATGAAGAGAGCAAGTCGTTGCTAGTGATGAGCAGGTAGTCGTATGTCCCGCCGAGCGGGGAAGGAGCCGCTCCCTGCGCCGAGCCGGCTTGTTCGTACTCCCCCAGGACTTCGGGGTTGCTGACGGCGCCCCCAAGCGCCGGCGCCGCGAGAAGAGGACGCACCCCCAGCCCCTTGCCCCTCTGCTTCCCCGCCTGCGGTGTCAGGTCGAGCTGCACCTGGAGTCGAGATGCTGCCGTGAGCCTCTTCTTGGCGGGCACGTATTGGACCGGCGAGACGCTGAGGATGGCGATATCGTGGCCGCGCATCCGCTGCACGGCCACCAGCCGTGCGCGCTCAGCGGGACATGCCTTTGCGGAGCCGTAGACCTTCGTGTCGGGCCGCTCGCCTGCCGCTCTTGCCAACGCCGCCGCTCGCCCCTGCTCGAAGGGCACGGGGCTCCGCGCGAAATCTACTGGCAAGGTCACTGTCACGGAACGTTCGGGTTCGAGTGCCTTGCAACTGACGCCGGATACCGAATACCCCGGCGGGATCAGGACAAATACGGTGCGAGCCGGCAACACGGGCCCGCCGGCGTCGCCAATGAGCGTGCAGCCGGCCACCGCAACACGGCAGTAGTCGCCCGCCTGCGTGATCTCGGGGGAAGCGAAGTCCTGGGTCACGAAGATGCTGCGCGTGCCTCCCGCGCAGGCGGCGGACAGCATCACAAGCGCCAGCGCTACCCCCGACGTCATCCCCCCCCGTGCACCCCCGCGCACGCGCCTTGTCGCCATGGGAGCTCCCTCGTAAGAGATGCGAGAAACCACAACTCCTCGCGCGATTTCAGTCGAGCCAGTTCACGGGAGTTCAAACCCAGGCAAGCCGACCTGCATGGCCCCCAGAGTCTGGCCGACCGCCGCCCCGCCTGCCGACCGCTGTCCCGCCCACTCAGCGCCTTGGTCTGCGCCGCCGAATGAGCATTCCCAGACCCAGCCCCAGAACCGATACGCCCAGCGGCTCGGGGATCGCTACCACCTGAGTGCCGTAGAGGGACGCCCCGTCGAGACCGCCCGTTATGTCGAGATTCTGCAAGTCACTGACCCTGTTCTGGTAGAGAAACGGCGGCCTGTCTATCATGTGACCCGGGAGCGTCAGCGAGGTGACCGCAAAGTCGTCCAGCGCCTTCACGGAGAAGGAAGCCACAAGCAGATCGGTGGCCAGGCCCGCGAAGCTCCCCGCAGAAAAAAACAACTCGCCCGGCAGCAGGTTCTTCGCGGGAACAGGCCCCACGTCGTTCGCGAACACGAAGTCCCAACCCGGCCCGGGTGTGATCGCGGAGACGGGATTGCCCAGTCCATCCACGATGCTCAGGAGCGTGGGGTCGAACGTGATGAAGGTCTGAATGGCCAGGACCCCCTGGCCGGGGGGGATGCTTCGGGCATACAGATTGAGCGACACAATGTTCCCGGCCTGCACACCGGCCGTGCCCGCCGGCTCCAGGGATAGCGTGACAGGAAGCGCGGCTGCCGACTGCGCGAGCAGAGCTGTCACAGCAACGAGGGAGCCGAGACTCAATCGCATCGGTACGCTCCTGCCTGCCATCAGACGACCGATCGGCACCGACCCACTCAGGTGTTCGGCCCTCCCGCCACGCATGGCGACTAGCCGGGAAAGGCGCACACTATGTAATGGACTTAATGTATCCAGCGGGGATAGAAAGTCAAGCGTTTTCTCCGGAAAATCTGCGCCCGAGCGAAACGAGACGCCCGCGCGCCGCCGGTTCCACACTCTTCTTGCTCAACATGGTGTCCCTGGGTTCCTTGAGCGCTGGCTCGCGCGATCGGATGGCCTCCCCCTGTCCCATGGAGGCTGGCCCTGATCATATGGCCTTGCCAGCAGCGCCAAACAGACCGGCCCCGAGGGTTAGCTCGGGGCCGGGGTAGCAGCACATGGGAAACGTCTGGGCGTCAGCTAGGCCCTCCGGCGCAGCCTCCTCACGACCCCCACGAAGCCGAGGCCGATGGCACAGAGCGCCAACGATCCAGGGAGCGGGATCGGGGTGGTGAAGCTGCTGGGGTTTGGCGCAACCAATACGCCATCGTTCCCGCAGCCCATCGCCCACCAGACGTCAATGTACTGGGTCGTCGGGTCGAACCCAGGCAGGGTGAACGTGCCCGTCCAGTAGCCCTGCGCGGCATTGTACTTGGTGTTCCAGCCATCGCCACCCCAAGCGTCCTTGAAGGCTTGGGTCCAGCTGTTGGCGCCGACCTGAACCCACTGCGCCGAGCCACCCGTGTACGAGGTGGTCTGACTGACGATGGTCGTCGGATACGAGTTATCGTCGTCGCGGGTTGTCGGATACCCGGCCTTCTTGGAGAGCTGGAGGTCGTCGAGCGCCCTGGCGAGCGACATCTCGGGCAACTCATTGAAGTTGTTGGCGTAGTCTTCCCAGGTTCCCGTGGCGAACTTCACTCCGCCGTAGAGCGTCCCAGCGACGACGTTGGCAGGGGTGATGCCCAGGGCGGTGGTTACTCGGTCAGCCCATGCCTTGGACCAGCCATCCGTGCCGTAGGTCCGGCTCTCCAGGGCGAAAGCGTACCGAATCTCGGCCTCGGTGCCCACGACCTTGTTCTTGACATTGATGTAAAGCTCGCCAGCTGGCACCTGGCCCATCGTGATGGAGCCACCGATTGTGTCGGTGTAGTTGTTGGTGTCGTAGGTGGCTCGATGTGCTTGATCGCCGAAGTTCGTGATGATGTCGAACTTGAAGGCGGCGGTCGGCAACCCCTGCGCGTCGGTGAGCTGGATCAGCCGCATGTCGAAGATCTCGCACGGGTGCTTTGTGATATCAGGCGACCCGTCGTAGTAGTCGTCGCTGAAAGCTCCGGGCGGCTCCGCAGAGTACCAAGCGTTCGTCGTCGTCCCAGCGATTGCACACATCGCGCCCGCTGCGACGAGACAGATTGCCAGCAGAATCTTACGCTTCATTGTGGTCCTCGCTTCCTGTCGGTCCTGAATCCAGTGCGTGCACAACAGGCTTCATGCGACAGAAGGCGGGGGCCGGGCGAAGAGCGGAGACTGGAATAAAACAGGGAGGGAGACCCGATCGGGAGGCGCGATGCCGAAGGCGAAGCGGCATATCAGACCCGCGGACGAGTCGAGAGGCAAGGCGGCCGCGAGAGCGTGCGAAGGAGCGACCGGAACCGTTGCCGCCTGGGGGGCCGAGTGCGCCGCCGCGACCATCTGCGCGTTGGCAGCACGCACGCCCCACCCGCTCCGGTCGTCGAGGCGCTTGAGCAGAGAGGCATAGTCGGCCGCGGGCGCGAGGGCGCTGCAACTCTCGGCGGCGTCCCGCTCGCATGGCACAGCCTTGGCGTGCCTCGGCCCGCAGAGCGCTCTGGGCAGGGAGACGATACCGGTCCGCCCTGCGGCCAGAGCGGCGAGGAGGAGGGCAGCAAGTCTCCGCCGGCCGCGGAAGAAGCCGATGCACAACGCTCCCTGTAACATGAGGAATAAGCCGGCGGGCGGGCCGCCGAGGCGGGTTGTCCCGGGCTGCGGCATCGCAGCAGCGCCGGCCGTCTCTCCCGAAGCGATGTCAGTGTCCGTGGAGTTGAGGGGAGCCTCTGGACAGAGCAGCTGGCCAGGCAGGTCGAGGGGGGAGAGACCCACCGGCAAGGCTACAGGAACGATGGGGCCATGGGCGTCGGCATCGGCAGGCGCCGCCGATACCATCGCACAAACGCTCACGATGGCGGCGGCGACCAGTGTTGTCAGCCTGTACCGCATTTCGGACCCCTCCACACCTGCCGGACCTGTCCGGCCCGGTGAGTGCACTATAGTCTACTGTGTGGCGAATGAGGAGTCAAGCGATTTTTGAGGTTTTTTTTTTACCGCCTCATCAGGGTCTGGCGATCCTGACGTTGCAGGCATCGGGGGGCGTGGGGCCGGTGCTGAGGCGCCGGCGAGGCCCACCACATAACCCCCTATGCCCAAACGCCTTACACCCTCCGGCCATTCCCGCTCACATACTTGCTCATCGCGCAGATGAGCGAGTATGGCCGGAGCCGCGAGAATCGCCCATTCTCGGCCATCTATCCATGCTGTATCACTTCCCTCCTCACAGGGTTGATACAGCATGGACAGGCGACGCCCGCCAGCCACTCGGCACAGCCCTCACGAGGAACCCCCAGGCCCGCCAGGAGCAGGCATGCCGGCGCCCTGCATCAGACCACTCGACCCACCCCCCCCAAACCCTGAAGAGGCGAAAAAATCTCCGAAAAAAGTCTTGACAAGCCAACTGACCAGGCATATACTGTGCGCCCAACGGACCCGCCAGGTCCAGTGGCAGCGACGCGGGGCGGGCACCCCCGCGATGGGTCCGAACGAGGAGGGATTGGGTTGCAGCCAAGCTGGTTGGCCGTGTGGACGCGCGCGCACCACGAGAAGACAGTGCGCGACCATCTCGACGCCTTGAGCGTAGAGACCTTCCTCCCGCTGCTCCACCTCGACAGCCGTCGCAGGGATCGCAAGGCGACCGTGGACATCCCGGCGTTTCCCGGGTACCTCTTTGCCCGCATTCCAGTGTCGGACGCCTACGTCGTGAAGACTGTTCGGGGTGTCGTGCAGGTCCTTGGTCCCACCCCCACAGAATACAGCATCGTTCCTGACTGCCAGGTCGAGGCCGTCAGGAAGATGGTCGAGAGTCGCCTCAGGGTGGACCCATTCCCCTATTTGAAGGTCGGGTCGCGTGTGAGGGTGAAGACCGGCCCGTTGATGGGCCTTGAGGGGGTTCTGGTGAAGAAACGTTCCGGGCTGCGGCTGGTCGTGAACGTGGATCTGCTGAGTCAGTCCATCGCCGCGGAGATTAGCGCGGCCGATGTGGAAGGTGCCTGAGTCGGCGCAGGCTGCCCGATGGGCGCTGAGGCCGTAAGTGTAGTGCGACCTGTAGGTTACATCGGCTCATGGCATGTAACCGACAGGGCAGCGCTTTGTACGGAAGGCCAGTTTGGGCGGTGTTCTGTGCGCTCGGCGACACCGGTTGCGCGAGCGTTGCGAGAGGGCGGGGGACGATGAAGGCTGTGATCCTGGCGGGCGGGCCAGAGGTCCCGAAGTGCCCGCTCTCGGTCGTGAGACCTAAGGCGCTGTTCCCACTGATCCAGGATGTGATCGTGGGGAGACTGCTGCGCGCCCTCCACAACACAGATGTGGATGAGGCGATCATCTGCGCGAACGGCAAGACCCGCGTCCTCAAGGAGCACTTCCTGAGGACAGCCCCAGACCTGCTGTCGCTGGCTTTCAGTGACGATGAGCTGCCGCGAGGCGCGGCGGGGTGCCTCAAGGATGCGGAGGGCTTCATTGGGGGCGGGAGTTTCCTGGTTGTGGAGTCATCCCTCTTTCTGGATGGCGGGATCAGGGAACTGGTCGAGAGGCACAGGGCGGCGGGGGCGGCGATGACGATCGCGGCGGTGCCTGCGTGGGAGGGAAGGAGGGATGCCGAGCTCGGAGGTTGCGGCGTACCCCTCGCGCCCCTGGGCGTGTACGTCGCCGAGCCTGAGGTACTGGACCGGATCCCGAGTCACGGATACTTCGATCTCAAGGAGCAATTGGTCCCGAAGCTGCGCGCCGCGGGCGCAGACGTGTTGGTCTCCCAGTACCGAGGCCGATACAGAGTGGTTGCCCACGCGAGTTCCTATGCATCGCTGGTGCAGGAGCTGCTTGACGGGGAACTGGGGCTCGAGGACTTCGCGGGTCTCCGGGAGGTCGAGAGGCAGGTCTGGGTGACCGATTCCGCGCAAGTCGCTTCGTCGGCCGTGCTGGTGGGGCCAGTGGTGGTGGGGGCGGGGGCAGTCATCGAGGCCGAGGCCGTTGTGGCGGGGCCCTCACTGGTGGGCGAGCAGGTGGGAATCGGGACAGGGGCCTTCGTCAGCGGCAGCATCCTGTGGCCGGGCTGCCGGATCGGCGCGGGGGCCAGCGTTGAGAGGAGTATCGTGACCGATCATTTCCGTGTCGCAGAGATGGCCAGGCTATCACACAGCGTGGCAGTGGATACGAGCCTGCGTGTGGGCGAGGCGCGCGGGTTCGATCAGCGGGGCTACTTGGTGCGGGCGCAGGGCACGCCGGCCGCTGTGGCGGAGAAGCCGCGTGGGCTGCGAGGGGCGCTCTCAGGCCTGTGGCGAGGGCTTCGCGGTGGCGGCCAAGGGGGGCGCGACCAGGCCCCCGCCGAGACATCGGCCGGCGAGGAACTCTCCGCAAAATGATCGTTGTTCTTCATGACCTGTGCATTGGTCAGGCCGCCAGCCTTGGCGCGGCGCCCGGGGTCTCGCCTCGGACGGAGCTTCTCGGCAGGCCGTATCTCGACCGTGTCGCGGCGCAGTACAGGCAATTGGGCGCGAAGGCCGTCCTGTGGTGCGGCGCCCCGCAGCCGGGCGATAGCGCGCTTGTCTCGAAGCTGTCCTCCGAGTGGAGCCCTCTCAGGCCGGATGCACTGGGGCAGAGGGCCTTTGGCCGGCGCGAAATGGCGGTGGTTGCTGACTTCCGCCTCTGGCCCGAGCGGAGCCTGCGCGCCGCGGTGCACAAGCAGAAGCGTTCCGGGGCGTGGCTGAGCGCTTTCGTGAAGGTTGGGAAGCCGAAAAGGTATGCTGAGGTCATCGAGCCGCCGCAGACCGAGGCCGGCTGCTCTGTCGTTCGCCGCTATGGTGCGAAGGCGGGGACGGGCGCGGGCGGGCGATGCGTGGCCATGTTCGTGATGCCGTCACGTGTCCCTCAAGTGTGGTCGGAGGTGGTGGATGCCCTCGCAACTCGCGACACGCAGCGTCTGGAGGCCCTCGCGCGCCAGGTGCCGCTTCAGGCTCAGGGCCATCCCATCCTGGTGGAGACGGCGGACGATTTCCTTGCGCTGACGGCGAGGATGCTGGCCCACGCGGAGACCTTCGTCGCGGGCCTTCGGCAGCCTGCGGAGGGCGTGTGGGCGAAGGAGGGCGCGGTGGTCGAGCGCGGGTGCCGCCTCCGCGGGCCGGTCCTGCTGGGCGCGAACAGCTACGTGGCGAGAGGGGCCAACATCGCCGGGCCGGCCGTGATCGGAGACGAGGCGATGGTCGGCGAGGATGCGTTCGTGGGCGGCAGCGTGGTGGCGAGTGGGGTCCGCGTGCCGCGCGGAGCGCAGTTGTGGCGGTCGGTGATTGAGGAAGGCGCGGAGCTGGCCCCCAGGCAGGCGGTGTCGCTGAGTTGGGCCGACGGGGGCGGCTGCCGGCGGTACCGGGCCACGGAGTCGAAGGTCTGGTTCTCCTCCGTCGTGTTGCCATCGCGCCGTGCGCTCCGGCAATGTCACGTGTGTTTGTATGATGCCGCGAAGCGGGCGATAGACATTGCCGGGGCGCTCGTGGGCCTGGCGCTCACATTGCCCCTCTACCCGTTCATCGCACTGGCGATCAAGCTCGAGACACGAGGGCCTGTGTTCTTCACGCACCGCCGCCAGACCTTGGGCGGCAGAGAGTTCGGGTGCCTCAAGTTCCGCTCGATGGTGGCCAACGCTCTGGCGATGCGCGCTCAGTTGAAGAACGAGGTGGACGGGCCGCAATTCTTCATCGAGAACGACAGGCGGTTGACGCGGGTGGGGAAGTTCCTCAGGCGCACAAACCTCGACGAGGTGCCGCAGTTCTGGAACGTGTTATTGGGCCACATGAGCCTCGTGGGGCCGAGGCCATCGCCCGACGACGAGAACCAGTTCTGCCCCGCCTGGCGCGAGGCCCGGCTGAGCGTGCGGCCGGGGCTCACGGGAATGTGGCAGTTGAGGCGGACGAATCGTGCTGGAGGCGATTTCCACCAATGGATCCAGTACGACACGCAGTACGTGCGAGAGGCGTCGCTCCTGACGGACCTCGGGATCATCTGGGAGACGGCTGTTCGGATGCTCCGACGCATCTGAGTGCTCAGGCAGCGATTGCCCTGCTGCTTCGGCTTTCGGTGAACTGGCAGACTGGTCATTGTGGGGGCCCGGGCGAAGCGCCGCTCGCAAAGGCCCCTGCACTGGTCGCCCCGCGTAGAAGGGGGGTGGGCTAGCCGTGCGGCGCCACGGGCTCAGCCTGCCCCCCTTCTCGCTTTTCGCACTCATCCCCGCTCCCGTACTCGGCGGGACAAGAGATGGCTGGCCAGGCGGGTGTCGTATCTCTGAAGGGGCGGCGTGACGCCGGCGAGGCGCGCCCCGCACGTGGCCTCGGCGCGGAGAGGGCCGGCGTGGGGCCATGGCTGGTGGGGGAATGGCTGGCCTGCGGTCTCGTGCTCCTGCTCGTCTACCACGCTGTAGTGGCCGATCTGTGGACGGTCTGGATGACGAACCAGGACTTCTCGCACGGCATTCTCGTGGCGCCGTTTGTGTTGTACCTGGGTTGGAACCGGCGCAAGGTGCTGGCGCGCACGGAGCTGTCGCCCTCGTGGGCGGGTGCGGTGCTTCTCGTGGCCGCCTTCGCCATGCGGCTGGCTGGACTGCGCTACTACTACGGAAGCCTGGAGCGGCTGTCGCTCGTCGTCGCGGTGTGGGGAGCCGTGCTCCTGCTGGCCGGACGCGAGGTGTTCAGGAACCTGCGCGGTCCGCTGATACTCCTCCTCCTGATGGTCCCGCCCCCGAGCCGGGCCGCCGAGGCCATCACCCTGCCGCTGCAACGCATGGCGGCGCGCTCGGCCGCCTCGGTGCTCAGCGCCATGGGGTGGGACGTGATTCGGGAGGGGAATGTGCTCCGGCTGCCTCTCCAGAGCCTCGAGGTGGCGGCGGCATGCAGCGGCCTGCGGATGATCTTCGCCATCGTGACCCTGGGCGGAGCGATGGTCTGTCTCATGAACAGACCGCGATGGGAGCGGATGGTGCTGGTCGCCTCCACCGTGCCGCTCGCCATCGCGATCAACGTGGTACGGGTGATTGCCACGGCGATCCTGTCGGATACCTGGCCGACCGCGTTCTCCCCTGCGCGCATCCATGATGTCGCAGGATGGCTGATGATGCCAGTGGCACTGACCTTGCTGTGGCTCGAGCAACGGTTCCTGAGGTCGCTGTTCGTGGACCCCGACGCCGTCTCCTAGGAGCCTGTCCAAGAATCCCCGTGGGCTGCGTTGCCGGCGGCAGCGGGGCGGACGCAAGGCGCGGCTCCGCAGGCGATGCTACGGAGCGCATCGCTGAGGAGACGCAACGCGGCAGAGGCCCCGCTGCCGCCGCAACCCGAAGGGACGCCGCGACTTCTGGCCGCAGGCGTTGTCCCACGTCGTCAGCGATGCTCTCCGTTGCATCGCCTCCTCCGTGCTCCTAGCCTGCGGCCAGAATCGCGGGCGTCGCAGTCCCACGCGGATGCTTGGACAGGCTCCTAGGTTCGGGAGGCCAGGAATGCATTGCGCGCTGCGCCTGAGCAAGGCCGGAGCAGGAGGCGTGTGCATCGGCCTGCTGATCGTGCCATACCTCGTCTACCGGCGGGACGCCCTGAGGGTCAGCGGCCTTCTGGCCACGAGCACGCCGCTTCGGCGGCCGCTTGCCGAGTTCCCGCTGGTGCTGCGCGGCTGGACCGGGAAGGATATCCCGATGGAGGCCGAAGTAGCCAGAGTGGCAGCGGCGGACGACTACCTGAACCGGCAGTACCGCCACATCCCCACAGGGGAACTGGTAGCGGCCTACCTCGCCTACTACGGCACGCCACGCCCGCGGGTGGGGCACCACCCCGAGGTCTGCTACCCCGCGTTCGGCTGGCAGAAGGAAACCCAGGGCGTGGAGATGGTGGGGGACTCAGGCGTCGCCAACGGCAGGAAGTGGCCCGTGAGCATCTACCGTTTCCGCAAGGGGCCGGACCGCGTCACCGTGGTGAGCTGCTACATCGCCGGGGGGCAGTGGACCCCCGACCGCGATGAGGTGGACTCCCTGGCGCACGGGTCCATCGAGGATGCGAGGCGACAGTACTTCCTCCGAGTGATGCTCTCGTTCCCGGGCGCCCCGCCGGCTGACCGAGTTGCGAAGACCGCTGGCCGGTTCCTCAGCGACCTGTCTCCGGCTCTGGACGCGCATCTGCCCGACCCCTTGAGCGATGGCCCCGGCCACCGCCAGGAGTAGTACTCCGATGGAAACTCAGCAGTACCCCATCGTCCCGCACGACCCGGCCGCGACGTTCCACGATGCTCCGGCGGCCCATGGGCTGGATCTCCGACGTGTCCTGCGCCAGCGTGGGGCGGTCGGCCTCCTTGTTTTCGCGCTTCTCGCGCCGGCCTTCGTGGCATGGGCGTGGTTCCATTTCCAGCCGCGGTACGTGGCCGAAGCGATCGTGCAGGTGAACGCCGTGCGGCCGAAGGTCCTTTACCGCACAGATGACAGCACGACCGGGGCGACGTTCACGACATTCTTCAACACCCAGGTGGTCACCCTGACGAGCACCGACCTGCTGAACCGGTGCCTCAAGGACCCTGCCGTGAGCGGCTCCCATATCCTGGCCGGCGCCGAGGACCTCACCCAAGCGCTCCGGGACGCGCTCGAGGTCACCAAGATCGCGAACACGCAGTACCTCTCCGTGAAGGTGCGGGGCGACAAGCCTCAGGGGTTGGCGGCGGTGGCCAACACAATCGTCCGAACGTACATGGCGTTCATCGAAGAGGCAGATAGCTCTTCGCAGAACAGGAAGATCCAGCTTCTCGAGGCGGAGAAGAAGAAGCTGGCTCTCGATGCCGAAACGAAGATGGCGGCCCTCGCACAGTCGCGAGCCGCCGTCGCGGGCAATCCCGATGCGAGCTCGGGAGCCCTCATCCGAGACCCGATGAGTGTGACGCACGAAGCCCTGGTGAGTCTGCGCAAGGAGCAGGCATCGTTGCAGGCGAAAGCCGAGTCGCTGCGCGCCGGCCTGTCCGCCGCCGACGTGGAGATTCCGGCCGCCGTGCTGGATGCCGCCGTGGACCGGGAACCAGAGGTCGAGCCGCTGATGGCGCTGGCGGGCCAATTGCGCCGCGAGATCGCCCTGGCGGATTCCGAGGCGGGCAGCCCGCTGGTGTCCACCGTGCAAGCGCGCATGAACGCGGAACTGCAACTCACGGCACTCAAGCAGGAGATCGCGCGCAGGGAACTCCACGTGGTGCAGCTCGCCGGGGGGCCGAAGGCGGCGCCTGCGGCGCCTGACGGCGGCGACCAGGAGAGCACCCCCGCGATCCTCGCGGAGTTGCTCGCGGACGATCCCGAGGGGAAGAAGCTCGCCGAACTCGCCATCCAGTTGCAGCGCGAGAGCCTCCTGCTGCGGGCGACTGGCGACGAGCCTTCGGCCGCCATGATCCGCGAACGCCTCGACAGGCGGCCCCAGATACTGGCGCTGAAGAGTGAACTCATGCGCAAGGAGGTTGACCTGGCCACGAAGGCCGAGACGCTGCGAGACACGCACCCCGGCCTCATGAGCGCCTCGGCCGCACTCGAGGGCCTTCGGACCCGCCTGGCCAAGACCGAGGCGGAATTGAGAGACGAGGTGGTTCAGGAACTCAAGCAAGAGACGCAGCAACGGCAACGGGAGGTGCGCGACCAGCTTCGGATGGTCGAGGAGCAGCTCAGGCCCTTCTGCGAGCGCGCGCTCCCGAGAGCCAGGACGCTGCTCTCTGCGGCAAGGGAGCGCCTGGCCGTCCTGGAGCCGGAGGTCAAGAACCGAATCATCGCGGAAGTCAAGGCCGACGCCGGCCGGCGTGCCCAGGAACTGCGCCAGCAACTGGCATCAATCGAAGGCCAACTGCGCGAACGCCGCGAGCGGGCCCGCGTGGCCGTGATCGCGCGACTCAGGGAGGAAGCACGAACTCAGATGGCCCGCCGCCTCAAGGAACTGGAGGCCGATCTCGCCGCGAATGCGACGAGCGAGACGGCGCTGCGCAACATGATCGCCAAGCAGGCCGAGCAGCGCGTCGTGGCCGAACGAAAGGCCGCCGAACTGAAGACCCTGGAGGATGACCTCGCACGGACCCGCCAGTCGCTCCTGGGCGTCGAGCAGCGGCTGCACGAGCTGGAGGTGGAGGCGGGCGCTCCAGGGTACATCAGCATCGCCTCCATGGCCACGGACCCCAAGTTTCCTGAGCCGTACATGCCCAAGCGGATCAAGTACGGCGTCGCGGGCGTTCTTGGCGCAGCCGGCCTCGCGCTGTTGGCGATGCTCCTGCTGGATCGACAGGACGACAGAATCCGCTGCCCCGAGGATCTCAAAGGGGTCGCAGGCGTGGATCTTCTGGGCTGCGTCCCGCACTGGGGCGAGGCGATTCGGACGGCGGGAAGCCCGGCGCTGCTATGTGGGCCTGGGGTGGCGGCGCCGCGGCTGGTCGCAGAGGAGGTGCGCAACCTGGTAGTCCATCTCCTCTCTCCATCCGCAGGGCACGCCGTGCGGACAGTGCTCGTGACCGGGGCCGCGCCAGGGGACGGCCGAACGACCCTTGCGGTCAACGTCGCGGCCTGTGTCACGAGCGTGGGCAAGAGGGTGATTCTGGTGGATGCCAGCTTCCGAAAGCCCGATGTCGCGCCTCTCTTCGGAGCGCCAGTCACCCCTGGCCTCGGCGATGTGCTTGCGAGACGCGCGCAGGTCTCCGACGTGATACGGAACACGTCCATCCCGGGCCTGAGCATACTGCCGGCAGGCTCCCAGCCTGTGGATACGGTGGGCGCCCTGGGCTCCGAAACGATGCAGAGTCTCCTGGACGCCTTGGGCGGGCAGTTCGACTACGTGATCGTAGATGGCCCGCCACTGATGCTGGCGGACGCTCGTATCCTTGCACCCATGGTGGACGCGGTCGTGTGTGCCCTCCGGGCGCCGAATAGCCGACGCGCGATGGCGACCGAGTGTCTTGCGACGCTCCGGCGTCTTGGGGCGAGGGTGCTGGGCATGGTCCTTGTAGGCGTCCGGCCGGAGCACAACGGATACGCGGCTACCGCCGCCGCCCTGCACAGCTATGCCAGGGCGGGGCGGGCCACCCAAGTCGCCCAGATCGCCGGCGAAACCACGACCGTCGAGTTCGACAAGACGGCGGAGTAGGCGGAGTTCTCCGCGATGGCCCGACAGCTCAATGCGCGGCTCGTGCTGAAGACCATGGCGATCCTCCTGGCCATCGGCCTGGCAGCCCTGGGTGTCGGCAGGGTCGTCTCGCGGGGTTCCAGTTCCCGTATCCTGGCGAAGGCCAGCGAACTCATCGCTCAGGAGAAGTGCGACGAGGCTGTCCCCCTCCTCCGCACCTATCTCGGGACCCACCCCGACGATGAGGCGGCTCTCCTGGGATACGCGCGCGCACTCGAGAGGAGCCGAGACTCCAGCAGCGCCACCCTGCTCGCGGAAACCTACCGGAGGGTCATCGAGCTGAACCCGAGGAACTATGAAGCCCTCCAGCGTGCAGCGGAACTCTCGCTGGCCGCGGCGCGCCTGCGCATTCGGTTCTCCCCGGATGCGCCCAATGAATGGGCGGAAGCTGCCAGGCTCTCCAGGCAGATGATCGAGGTTGCCCCTGATAGGGTCGAGGGACATCGGTATCTCGGAATGGCCCTCCTCGGTCTCGGCCAGATCGATGAGGGGAAGGCTGTCCTGGAGAAACTCCTTTCCAGGCACCCCGCCGAAGAGGAGGTCTACTTCATCCTCGCCGATGCCCTTGCCCGCAAGGGTGGGGCCTCCCAGGAATGGCGTAAGTACGTGGACCTCGCGATCTCGAACAATGGAGCATCGCCGTCGGTCCATCTGAAGGCCTATGGTTTCTACGCGGGGCAGGGCGACTCCGAGGCCGCCAGGAAGCAGCTTGCTCGGGCCTTGGAAGTCGGCCCCAATGAGCCTGAGGTTCTTGCCGCGACGGCGATCGCCTGCGAGCGCGAGGATAAGATCGCCCTTGCCCGTGAGTGCTACGAGAGGCTTCAGCGAGCCGCCCCCTCCGATCCCGCCTCGTACGTGGCCCTCGCGCGCCTTGCCCGGCGGGGTGGCGACAGGGAGGAGGCCCTGCGCATCCTCCGCCATGGCCTTCTCCCCGCGGGGGACAGGAAGACCGAACTGCTCTTCTGGATTGCCGACACCCTTCTTGAACAGGGCAGCTCAGAGGAGGCCGACCACGCCCTGGACCAATTGCGCGCGGTCGCCCCTGCCAGCCCGTTGATGGCTCTCCTGGACGGCCAACGCGCCCTGAACGCACACGACGACTCCACGGCCCGCGGCCAGCTCGAACGGGCGGCCCGGGGCCTCGAGGTGAGCATCCGCGCCTTCCCACCGCTTGCGCAGGCTCATCTCGTGGTGGGACGAAGGTATGCCGCCCTCGTCCACACATGGTCGCTCCTCGGGAGATGCTATCTTGCTCTCGGCGCCTGCTACGACCGGCTCGGAGAGGCGGGAGCCGCGCGTGAGGCGTTCGCCGCCGCGTCGGGAATCTGGCCTGAGTCGGCAGGGGTCAGGGCAGCCTTCGCCAGGGCGCTCCTGGCGGCGAACGAACCCGATGCCGCGCGCACGCAAGCTGAAGCAGCCGTGAAGCTGGCCAAGGAGCAGAAGCTCGATGATCCGGCCCCCTGGCTGACGCTGGCACGTGTGCTGAGGGCATCCGCGCACATCGCCAAAGACCGGCAGGCGATCCTCCGGAGGGCCATCGAGGCGGCCGCAGCGGCTGTTGCAGTTCGTCCAACGAGCGATTCCATCCTCTTGCTTGCCCAACTCCATCTCGACGCGGGAGAACGTCCGCTTGCCGAGCGTGTCCTGAGCCGCGACGTGAGTGACCCCAAGGAGGCCCTGGAACTCCAGATCGCTCGGATCATTCTCTTCGCCTCCGTCAAGCCGCCCGACCTTGCGAAGGCGAAACAAGAGTACGCCGCCGCCGTGAAGCGGCATGGCGAGATGGTCGAGTTGCGCCTGCTCAAGCCGCTTCTGCTCGGCCCTGAGGCCGGCTTCGAGGCCCGGGAGAAGTGCCTCGCCGAAATGCTGGCTGATGCGTCACGGGCGGATGCGCTGCGCATCCGAGAGGCACTGGCCACGCTCTGCATCGGCTACGTCAAGCCAGCCATGGCCATGGCGCACCTACGAGCAATCGCCGAGAGCGACCCGAAGAGCATCGCCGCGCGCAAGGCGGCGTTGGACCTTGCACTCGAGGCAGGAATGCCCGACCAGATCCCCAAGCTCCTTGACGAACTGTCGGGTCTGGAGGGCCAGGATGCCCCCGACGTCGTGTGCTTCCGGGCGGAATACGAACTGACGACCGCGAAGCCCCACACAACTCATCGAAAGCCCACCGAGATCGCCGAAGAGCTCGAGGCGCTGCTCAAGCGGAGTCCGACATGGCGGGCTTGGGCGATCCTGGGCGATATCCGCAAGCTTCAAGGGAAGGTGGCTGAAGCCGTGAACTGCTACCAAGCCGCCTTCAGGGCGAACCCGAGCGCGCTTCGGGCGGGACTGCCCCTCGTCCGTTCGCTGAACGAGATCGAACGCCACGAGGAGGCGGCCGTCATCCTCGACCGCTTGGCCAGGCTGGACAGTCCCTCGCCCACCCTGCTGGAACTCCGGCTCGACCAGTTCCGGCGGAGGAACGACCTGGAGGGTGCCGTGGGCCTCCTGGAGGACAGGCTCGCGCGGCAACCGCAGAACACCGCGGTCCTGGTGACGCTGGCCGACTTGTACGGTGCCAGGCGGGAGCACGACCGGGCAGAGAAACTGCTCAGGACGGCTCTCGCCGCCAACCCCAGGGATGCGGGAGCGCTGGACAGATTGGTGGGCCTTCTGAACCGAACCAAGAGGGCCGACGAGGCATTGAAGCTGTGTGATGAACTCATCGCCGCTGACCCGGAGAAGCCGTTGGGATACGTGTCCCGCTCGCGACACTACCGCCTCTGCGGCAACCCGGCCAGTGCCATAGCCGACCTGAAGCGAGCGCTGGATCTGACGCCTCTCGAGGCATCGGCGCCGCGCAAGTTCCTGCTGACCCACCTCGGGGCCGTGTGCGCCGAGCAAGGGGACTCCGACGCTGCGCTCGACTGGCACCGCCGCGCGGCAGCCCTGGAGCCGCCGGGCTCGGATGCACGCAAACTCCTGGTCGAGAGGCTCCTCCGTTCCGCCACCGCGGCGCACATCCAGGAGGCCGCCACGCTGGCCAGCGCCCTCCTCGACGAGGCGCCCGATGACCCGCATGCTTGTCTCCTGCGGGCCCGCGTCGCGGAACTCGACCCCGACACTCGCGATCTGGCCAAGGAACTCTGCAACAAGGCGATCTCGCTCTCGCCCAGGATGGCCCAGCCGCATTCCCTGCTCAGCACGATCTACGAGTCGGAGGGCGACCTGCGTCGCGCGTCTGATGCAGCCAGCCGTGCAGCCTCCTATGAGCCGAACTCGGTCTCCGTCCTCCTTCAGCACGCGCGGCTCCTGAGGCTCAACAGGCAGTTCGCCGAGGCCCGGGCGATCCTCGAACGTGCCTCACGGTTGGATCCCAACGACCTCCGGTGCACGCTGGCCCTCGCCGAGCTTGCCCGCGCCGAGACCGGCGCGGCGGCCTCCGTTGAGTTCCTGGAAAAGGCGCTCGTCGCCTCGGAGTCGGGCGGCTCTCAGCCGAGGGCCACCCTCTGCGTCAACCTGGCCTGGTACCTCCACAAGGCCAACCGAGTTGCCGAGGCGGAGGTCCGTCTCCGTGAAGCCTGTAAACTCAGCGGGAACAGTCGCGAGGCCGTCGAATCCCTCGCCCGCTTCCTCGAGGAGCAGAAGCGCTATCGCGAGACGGACGAGCTTCTCGAGCAGGCCATGCGGGATGCCGCCCCCGGGAAGACTCCTGCAATGGCGCTACTTCGCGCCGAGATGCTTCTCGCGCGCAATCGGGGCCCCGAAGATCTCGACGAGGCGGAACGTTGCGTGCGCCAGGACCTTGCCGCCCAGCCCGAGTCGAGCCATGCCATCCGCCTGCTGGCCGACGTCGCCGTGGCGCGCAGGGACATCTCCGGCGCGGAAGCTCTATACAGGAAGGCCCTGTCGCTCAACGGGCGCAACTCGCTGGCGGCCAACAACCTGGCGCGGCTCCTGTGCCAGGCGGGGAGGCTCGAGGAGGCGCACCCGCTTGCCCGCCGTGCAGTCGCCCTCGAGGCGAACAACCCCGGGCTGCTCGACACCCTGGGCGAGGTCTGCTTTCGGAGGGGAGACCTGGCACAGGCGGAGCGCGCGTTTGGCCGATGCGCCGAGCTCCGGCCGGACCATGCCCCGACCCTCTGCCGGCTTGGGTTGATTCTGGCCAAGATGGGCAAAGCAGAACCGGCCAAGGTCACGCTCACCCGGGCTCTTCAGGTGGCGGGTCCCGACTCGCGTCTGACCGAGGACCAGCGGGAAGAGGCGCAACGGACCCTGGCCAGGCTCGCCCAGACCGCAGGGCACTGAGGCCCCGCACGCGCCGCCTCGCACGAATGCCCTGGAATCCTTCGGTGCCTCCTCGGAGAAGGGGGGCGCACGCAGGTGGAACGTGCCGTGAAATCCCCGGAATGCAGCAAAGAGAGCGATTGGGCAAAGGATTTCCATCCATGAAGGGGCTCATCCTCAGCGGCGGGCGCGGCACGCGCCTCCGCCCACTTACCCACACCAGCGCCAAGCAACTCATTCCTGTCGCGAACCGTCCAGTACTGTTCTTCGGGCTCGAAGCGATGCACCGCGCCGGGATCACCGAGGTCGGCATCATCGTCGGGGATACACATGCCGAGATCAGGACCGCCGTCGGGAATGGCTCGCCGTGGGGCCTCCAGGTGGAATACATCCACCAAGAGGCTCCCCTTGGCCTCGCACACGCCGTGCTGTGCGCCGAAGAGTACCTGGGGGAGGAGCCGTTCGTCATGTACCTCGGCGACAATCTGATCCTCGGCGGCATCACCAACTTCGTTAACCACTTCCTCACCCAACGGCCCAACTCTCTCATTCTGCTCGCCCATGTGAGAAACCCGCAGCAGTTCGGCGTCGCAGAGCTTGACGCCTCCGGGCGGGTCGCTCACCTGGTTGAGAAGCCGCGACAGCCCAAGAGCGACCTCGCTCTGGTTGGTGTGTACCTCTTCGACCACCATATCTTCGAAGCCTGCAAGGCAATCCGGCCTTCCAGCAGGAATGAGCTGGAGATCACCGACGCTATCCAACACCTGATTGAGCACGGCCTTCGCGTGGATGCACACATTGTCGAGGGCTGGTGGAAGGACACGGGCAGACTCGAAGACATGCTCGAGGCGAACCGAATGATCCTGGACAGTCTGGAACCCGCCACGCTCGGCCACGTTGATGAACTGTCCGATATCCATGGCAAGGTGATCATCGAGAAGGGGGCTCGGATCGTCCGCAGCACGCTTCGAGGGCCGCTGATCATCGGCGAGAACACCGAGGTCCTCGACTCCTTCATCGGACCGTTCACGGCCATCGGCTCAGGGTGCCGTGTGGACGGAAGTGAGATCGAGCATAGCATCGTGCTCTCGGACAGTTCCATCCTGCACGTGGGGAGCCGGATCGAGGACAGCCTGATAGGGAGAAACGCGTGCATTGTCAAGAGCAATGGGCGGCCCAGCGCCTACCGAGTCATGGTCGGCGACCACAGCCGAGTCGAAATCCGCTGAAACGAGGCCGGCCATGCGAATCCTAGTCACCGGCGCCAGAGGGATGCTGGGGCGGGACCTGTGCTCCGTGCTGAGCACCAGCCATTGTGTCACCGGCGTCGATCGAGAGGAGGCGGATATCACCGAGCTTGGCGCCGTGCGCGCCCTGGTCGGCGACGCCCGACCCGACCTGGTGCTGCACGCGGCCGCGTTCACAGACGTTGATGGAGCCGAGAGTCGCCCCGACGAGGCTCGGCGCGTCAACGCCACTGGGACCTGGCACATGGCGATGGCCGCCAGGGACGTCAGTGCGGGCTTCGTGTACATCAGCACCGACTACGTCTTCGACGGGACCAAGGCCATTGCCTACACAGAGGACGACAGGCCCAATCCCATCAATGTCTATGGTGAGACCAAGCTGGGCGGCGAACACGCAACGACCTCCCTCCTCAGGGGGGCCTACATCATCCGCACATCGTGGCTGTTCGCTCCCCACGGAAAGAACTTCGTCAACACGATCCTTCGGCTGGCTCAAGAGCGAGGGCGCCTGGAGGTGGTCACGGACCAGATTGGAACTCCCACGTACACGCTCGACCTTGCCCACGCCATCAACGCGATCCTGGCAGCAGGCGTCCCGGGGGTCTACCATGTGGCCAACGATGGGACATGCTCGTGGTTCCAGTTCGCTGCCGAGATTCTGCGCCAGACGGGCACCCAAGCGGCGCTGCTGCCGACCACCTCGGACCTGTTCGGGCGCCCTGCCCGCCGCCCAGCGTACTCGGCCCTCTCGACCGAGCGCCTCGCGCGCCGCGTAGGTCACTGGATGCGCTCGTGGCAGGCGGCTCTTGCGGAGTGCCTGGCCCGCAGCCGATGCGCCCCCCGGGAGATTCCGTCTCGTGTCGCCGCGGTCACTGGGGAGGTCCACTGACATGATCGATGGTGTCCAGGTCAAGAAACTCAGGCCGATCGCCGATGAGCGCGGGAAGCTCATGGAAATCCTGCGCTGCGACGACCCCTTCTTCCAGAAGTTCGGCCAGGTGTACCTCACCACCGCCTACCCAGGCGTCGTCAAGGCCTGGCACTACCACAAGAAGCAGACTGACCACTTCTGTGTTGTCAAAGGCATGATGAAGGTCGTTCTCTACGACGACCGCGAGGGCTCTCCCACGCGGGGAGAGGCCAATGAGTTCTTCCTCGGAGAGGATAATCCTCTTCTCGTTGCCATTCCGCCGGGAGTCTACCACGGCATGAAGGGCATCGGCACCGAGCAGGCCTACCTCATCAACTGCCCCACCGAACCTTACAGCCCGGCCGAGCCGGATGAGTACCGGCTGGATCCATTCGCGAACAGCATCCCGTACGACTGGGCACTCAAGAACAAGTAGGCGCGAGAGGGGATTGGGAATGAGAGTCCTGGTCACTGGTGGTGCCGGATTCATTGGCAGCAACTTCGTTCACCACCTGCTGCGCGAATACCCCGCCTACGAATGCGTTGTGCTTGACAAGCTCACCTATGCGGGCAATCTGGAGAACCTAGCGGATCTGGAGCGGCTGCCAAACTACCGATTCGTGCGCGGAGACATCTGCGACGCGCGCGCGGCCGCAGAGGCGATTCACGGAGCAGATGCCGTCGTCCACTTCGCCGCCGAGACCCACGTGGACCGCTCCATCGTCGAAGCCGGCGCTTTCGTGGAGACGGATGTCTTTGGCACGTTCGTTCTGCTGGAAGCCGCGCGCAAAGCCCGCGTCCAGCGCTTCGTCCATATCTCCACCGACGAGGTCTATGGCGATTGCGGGGAGCGGCCCTCGCGGGAAGACGACCCCCTGATGCCCCGCAGCCCGTACGCCGCGAGCAAGGCGGGTGCCGACCGCCTTGCGTTCTCCTATTTCTGCACCTACAAGCTGCCCGTGGTCATCACGCGCTGCACCAACAACTACGGCCCATACCAGCATCCCGAGAAACTGGTCCCGCTCTTCACCACCAACGCTCTGGAGAACAGGAAGCTCCCCGTGTATGGGCATGGGCGGAATACGCGCGACTGGATCTACGTCGAAGACCATTGCCGCGCACTGGACCTCGTGCTGCACGCGGGGGGAGTCGAGGGCGAGGTCTTCAATGTGGGAGCAGGCGAAGAGCGGAGCGTGCTGGAGATCGCCGCCCTCATATTGCGCTTGCTTGGCAAGCCGGAGGATCTCATTCAGCACGTCTCGGATCGGCTCGGGCACGTGCGTCGCCACGCCGTCGAAGCCGGCAAGATCCGTGAGCGCCTTGGCTGGGCGCCCAGGGAGAGTTTCGCCTCCGCCATGCAGCGCACGATCCAGTGGTACCTCAGCAACCGCGGCTGGTGGACGCGAATCAGAGCAGGCGAGTACCTCGACTACTATCAGAGAACGTATGGCTGCCCCGACGCGCGACAAGCCGCGTGTCAAGGCTCGGGAACGGCGGGTCCGCTGTCGTAGCGGCGGGGTTCCTGGCCGGCACACATTCCGCCATTGGCGGGTGAGCCCATGCGGGTGAGCATTGGCATCCTGGCCTTCAATGAAGCGGCCTCCATCGCAGGCACGATCGAGGCGGTCTTTCGCCAGACGCTCCTTGCCGAGGCCAGCTCCAGAGCGCAGGCGATTGAGCTGGTGTGCGTGCCCAACGGCTGCACCGACGCGACGGCCAGCATCGCGAGAGAGGCACTCGCCCGCCATTCCGCGCATCGGAACGGCCCGCCGCTGACGTGCTCCGTCCGCGAACTCCCCGAAGCAGGTAAGGCCAACGCCTGGAACCACTACGTCCACGAGTTCTCGGACCCGGCGGCCGACTACCTGTTCCTCATGGATGCCGACGTGCAACCACGAGAATCCACCGCATTCGCGAGCCTGATCCAGGCGCTCGAGCGCTCGCCGGCCGCTCAAGTGTCCACTCCTCGGTTTGTGAAGCACATCGCCCTCAAGCCCAGGAGAACGCTGTTCGACCGGCTCTCGCTCGCGATCAGCCGGATGAATGACGAGGCCCCGTGCCGGCTCGCAGGGGGGCTCTACTGCGCGCGGGCGCGCGCTCTCAGAGGAATCTGGCTCCCTCCGCATCTTCTCGGCGAAGACGGCTTCCTGCGGGCCATGATTCTGACCGACCAGTTCCGCACGCCCGAGAACCTCAACCTCATCATCCGCGACACGGAGTCCTCCCTCGTCTTCGAGTCCTGCACCACCCTGCGCCAGTTCTTTCGGCACGAACGGCGCCTGGCCATGGGGACCGCGCTCAACACCATGCTCTTCGGCGAGTTGGCGCCGCGCGCATGCCAGCCAGGCGGGCTTGGGCAGTGGATTCGTGAGCAGAACGCGGCCAACCCTGACTGGCCGCTTGACATCATCAGAAAGCGGGCATCGGGGCGCGGGGGATGGTGGCTGATCTGCACCCACCTGCTCTTCAGCCGGTTCCTGAGGCTCAGGTACAGCAGCCCCCTCAAGAGGATCGCGCGCCTGCCGCTTGCGCTGGGCGCCTTCGTCTTCGACGTGCCCGTGCTCCTGGTTGCCAATCGTGCCCTGCGGCGGGGGCGCATCCGGGGCGCGTGGTGATCGTAAGCGCAGGCGCGCCTGAGGAGTCCCTGAGGGGATGAGCCAGATCGTAACAATGCCCCACACTGCCACGCTGCGTGAACCCGCAGCATCCAGGCCGCCACACCGCACGATTGCCTGGATCATCCGGGGCGACGAGAGCTACGGCGTTCGCCAAGGCACCCTGTCGCTGCTGCGTGGCCTCAGGGCACTCGGATGGAGCACTCTGGTGGTGGCTCTCCGCCGTGGTGACACGGCGAGCGCCTGCGAGCGCATGGGTTGTGCGACGCACTATCTCGAGCACGATCTGACCTCGCGGCCCGAAGGCGGCACACTGGGCAAGGCCGTACACTTCGTGGCGCACCAGAGAGAGACGCGGAACGCCAGCAAGTCGGTCTCAGCACTGCTGCGGCCGATGAATCCGGACGGGGTTAACTTCTGCTGGCCCGACCTGGTGACCCTCGCCGGCCAGGTCGCCAAGAGCCTGCGCGCGCCGTGCTTTTGGCACATGCCGACTGTCATCCGGGATGGCAGATTCCTCGGAGTCCCAGTTGTATCTCTGTTCTACCAGTGGCAGTGTCGGCGCTACGGGATTCTACCTCTGGCAAACAGCCGAGCCGTAGCGGCCACGCTGGGCGACCTATGGGTGAAGCCTGTCGTTCTGCACCTGGGCGTTGACGTCCACCGATTTGACCCCGGTCATGTGAAGGCACTTCATAGGGGCCAGCTAGGCATTCCCTCGGGCGCGACAGTGCTGGGAATCTTTGCTCGTCTTTGTCCCTTCAAGGGTCAGGACCGAGTGTTCCAATCAGTGCTTGCGACAAGGGGGATGGAGCCTGGGCTACATCTTCTTCTCTTGGGCGGCCCATGCGATGCCCCCTTTGCGCAATCAATCAGACAGGCGGCCGCTGCTGCCGATGCGAGCCACATCCTGCACTTCGCTGGTGAAGTGCAGGAGCCGGAACGGTACTATGGAGCGGTGGATCTCCCTGTCAATGCTTGTGTTGCAGCAGAACCCTTTGGCCTCTCGGTTGTCGAAGCCATGATGATGGGCAAACCGGTCCTCGTGCATGCCCTGGGGGGGCCGGCTGAGACGGTGATTGACGGGGTCACGGGCTGGCACGTCCCTGATGCCTCGGTTGAGGCGCTCGCGCGCGGAATTCGCCGGGCTCTCGACGACCGGCCTCGTTGGCCAACGATGGGCACCCAGGCAAGGAAGCACGCGATCGAGAACTACTCCACCGACGCCTACTGCTCGCGGTATGTCCAGATCGTCGAACGGACGCTTGCCAACCTGGCCAACCGGTGACAGGCCAAGCTCGCTGTTCGGGCTGCTCATGCCGCCGTCGCGGTGATTCGATAGCCGTGAACCACAGCCCAAGCCGCCCAGTCGAAGTTCAGCGCCCCTTGCAGGCGCATCGCCATCATCCGTTCCGGATTCCTGGTGCGCTCGGCAGGCTGGCAGTGTACGTTCTCCATAGGAGTCCTCTTCGAGTGAGCCTTCACGCAGCATAACCAGGTGAGTCTCGGCGGCGGCAGCAAGGCAGCGTCTTGCCTGCGAACAACAGGAGAGTGAGCCGATGGACAGTCCAGATCAGAAGGTGGTTCACCGCGTTGCGTGGCTGATCTGCGGCGATGAGAGCTATGGAATGGGCACGGCGTATCTGTCCCTGCATAAGGGCCTGCAAGCCTATGGGTGGCCTGTCTCTGCGGTCGCCATGGTTGATGGGCCCATGGCGCAAGCTCTGAGAGATCGGGGGGTTACCGTCCAATGCATGAGCGCCATAGGCGCTCGATGGCCATTTCACGTGGACGGTGGCACGCTGGGCCGCCTCAGGAAACTCATGCTGCGCCATAGACTTGCACGGCGCGCCGGACTGGAGCTCGCTGGGCTACTTAGCGGAGGGGATTGCGACGCGGTCTATGTCCGGTGGCCTGGCATTCTGCCTGTGGCGAGCCGTGCCGCGACACGACTCGGCATTCCCTGTCTTTGGCACGCCCCAAACGCATTCTCCATGCAGGGTTTCCGGCTTTCATCTAGACGCTATCAGTGGGAATGCCTCAGATATGGCATCGTTCCCATTGGCAACAGCGTTTACACCGCTCAGACCCTCGGCCAATGGCCAGTCCGGCCCAAAGTAGTCTATCTTGGGGTCGACCCGGAGGTCTTCTGTCCCGATCGTGTCACACCGGTGCTGAGGTGCCAACTTGGGATACCGGAATCCGCCATAGTCCTGGGCGTCGTCGCAGTTGTGAACTGGGCGAAGGGCCAGCCCTTGCTACTGCGGGCCATACTATCCTTGGGTGAGGCGGCGCGTGACATTCATCTGCTCTTGGTCGGGAAGATAGGGAGCCCGGACGCTCTCGCCTCAATGCGGGCGACCGCAGAGCAGGCGGGTGCTCTGCACCGACTGCACTTCGTTGGAGAGGTGGCCGACCCAGAACGCTACTGGCCTGTCGCTGACATCGCCGTCAGCGGCTTTGTTGGGGCCGAAGCGTTCGGCCTCTCCATAGTGGAGGCGATGATGATGGCGCGACCAGCTCTGGTGCATGCTAAGGGAGGACCCGCCGAGACCGTCCTGGACGGACTCACAGGCTGGCATGTCCACGATGCCTCGGTGGCCTCCTTTGCCTGTGGTGTGAATCGAGCACTCGCTCAGCGTCGGCGCTGGGTCGAGATGGGGTTGGCCGCGCGCCGTCGCGCGCTGGAGAACTTCTCCTCGAAGGCGTATGCGCAAGGCTTGATGCGCATCGTCTGCGAGACCATTGCTCAGAGACGCGGCAAGAATGCTGCGCCAAACCTGGATAATGGCTGAACAAGAGATGCTGAAATGGTGAGATGTCGAGAGGCAGGCCCCCGTGAGCCATCAGTGTATGCTGCCAGCCGAATGACCCGTCTGCATGGCCTGGAGCCTTCGCTTTGAGCGCGCCCAGTCAGGCGCTCGGGACGAGGACGAGGGAGCGACGGCACTGCAGAAACGAGACCTGCCGAGCCGGGCGCAAGAGGCTGCTGCTGTTCGCCAGCGGCCTGTACCTGGAGAGCAGTGTAGGCCAGCTGGTGTGCATGTTATGCCAGGAATACGATTCGCTGGTGATATGCATGCACACTGACCTAGCCGACAATCGAGGTCGGATGCCCGAGGGCATGGACGTGACGGTCTTCCGAAAGCCGTACTGGCGCAACTACGGATGGCTCCGACGCCTCATTCGCCAAGAGAACATCGGAGCAGTGTGGTGCTATAACCTGCCCCCGCTGTTCCACTCCATTCCTGCGACATTGTTCACAGGCGCACGGCTCGTGATGAACTTCATGGGAGGCGATATCCAGTACAACAAGAGGCTGGACTATGGCTTCCGCAAGTCGTGGTCCCGAAACCTTGTGTTCCACGCGTTGATGCGTTTCCCCAGCCGTTTTGTGTGCATGTCGCCGTTCATCGAGGAACTGGCGCGGTCCGCCCACATCCCACAGCGCAAGATAGCCGTCATTCCCAATATGTTCCACATCGAGCAGGAGTTCGCTCCTGCAAGTGACCGCGAGGTCGCGGACCTGCGGCGAGCGCTGGGGCTCAGGGATGAGCGGCTCGTCGTCAGCGTGGGTCGGCATGCAGCGACGAAGCGAATGGACCAGCTCATCCGCGCCGCGCAGGTGGTCCGGGGCCGTAGAGGCGATGTCTGCTTCCTTGTCGTTGGCACAGGCGAGCGAATCGAGGAGAACCGCAATCTGGCGCGTGAGCTTGACCTTGTGAACACACTGAGGTTCGTGGAGCACATCCCCCGCGGTCAACTGCGTCTCTATTATGCTGCCGGGGATGTGTCATGCAACGTTTCCGACAAGGATGCCTTCTGCAACCCAGTCATTGAGGCGATGACCCAGGGGACTCCCGTCGTCGTCGGCCCAAATGTCGGCGCCGGACGCTACCTGACCGGGGAACCGTTCTGCCAGGTCGTGAATCCCGGCGACGTCCACTCCATCGCCGATGGCATCTGCCGGATGTTGGACGGGGACGTCAAGCGGACACACGCCTCGGCTGCCATCGCTAGAGCCAGGGAGTTCGACGTATCGAGAGTGTTCCCGCTCTGGCGAGCCCTCTTTGATGAGATGCTTGCGAGCTAGGGGCCGATGAGAGTCTGCTACGCCCTGACAAGTGCCGGTGATGACCTGTATAGCCAACAGACGTTCATATCGGCGTCGCTCGTGCGATGGCTGTATCCCGAGGCGACGATCACAGTGGTTGTGGACGAGTTCACGGAGCCGGCTCTGAGGGCCTGCGATGACCGCGTGTTGGGAATCGCCGATGACCTCACGCTTGTCGCGACTGGCATGGAGAACCCCACTCGCAGGAACCGCGTGCTGAAGACGACCCTCAGGGAAAAGGTGAACGGTGACCTCCTGTACCTCGATGCAGATACGATACCGATCAGGCGGTTCAACGAGGTGTTCGACCACGACGCGCCTCTCGCCGCGGTTCCGGACTACACCGAGCAATTGTTCGGTCTCAGGCGCCCGAGGTGGGTGCGTGACCTCTATCGCCATCTTCGTTGGCACTACCCGCCCAGGCACTACTTCAACGGCGGTGTGCTGTTCATGGCCGATCGGCCGGAGACGCATCGGTTTGCAGAAGAGTGGCACCAACGCTGGCGGCGGTGCGTGACCGAGGCAAACTGCATGCTCGACCAGCCATCTCTGAACAGTGCCAGTGACGCAACCGGGATTCGCGTGAAGGTGCTGCCACATGCTTTCAACTGCGCGGTAAGGAGTACGGCCTTTCCGGTGCGGCGCGCTCGGATCTTCCATTACTTCAGCAGTCAAGCTGACAAGGGCTGTTTCACCCTGCTCGACCACCTTGTGCGCCATGTCCGCGAGAGAGGCGACCTTGACTGGCACGCCGTCGAGCGGGCGGCGGCCACAGGCGATCCCTACGTGGCGGATCCCCCCGGGCTCAAGTGCCGGGTGACCTCGGGGCGCTACCGGCGGGCCGCGCTCCTGTGCATGGCGCGGCTGCTTGGCCGCGCGAGGGCGGGGAGGTGAGGTGCCGATGAGTCTGCGCAGGCGAATCTTCGGCGGCGGGGTTCTGCTGGGCGCTCACCACATCGCAGCGGAGGCTCTGCACTTCGTGCGCAGTGTGATCGTGGCGCGAATCCTCACGCCAGCAGACTTCGGCGTGGCAGCGACGTTCTGGATCACCACGGGCTTTCTGGCCACGATCAGCGAGTTAGGCTTCCAGCAGCTGCTGATCCAGGCGCGCGAGGGCGACGACGAGCGGTTCGGTGCGACCATCCAGACGATGATGACCGCTCGCTCGCTGCTGATCGGCGCCGTGATCTTTGCACTCGCGGGGCCAGTCGCATCAATGTTCCGCGTGCCCGAGGCGACCTGGGCGTTCAGGCTGCTGGCGGTCGTGTCTGTTCTGAGCGGCTTCCACCACAGAGACATGACTCGGCTGAAGCGCGCGCTTCGCTTTGCCCCAGCGGTTGTGAGCGACTTGGTGCCGCGAGTCGTGACCACGCTCCTGGCCTGGCCCATCGCCACTTACGTCGGGGACTATTCGGCCTTTGTGTGGCTTGCGATCATCCAGACGGGGCTATCCACGGCGTTCTCCCATGTGTTGGCTGAGCGGCCCTTCAGGCTGGGTTGGGAGTGGACGGTGGTCCGTCGGTCCTTCGGCTTCGGCTGGCCGCTGCTGTTGAACAGCCTTCTGATGTTCGCGGTCATGCAGGGCGATCGGGTCATCCTCGCCCGCGCCTACACCAAGGCGGAACTGGGCGTCTACTCAGTGGCGATTGGCCTCGCGATGGCGTCATGTGGGGTGGTCATGAACATCGCCTCGCAGCTTCTACTGCCGGTCTTCTCCGTGTTCCAGCAGAACCGCAAACGCTTCGAGGCCACCTACGTGCTCTTTGCGCAGGCTGCGACGGCAGTGGGCCTCATCCTGGGCGCATTGTTCTTCATGCTGGGGCCAGCGCTGGTTAGCATCGTGTACGGGGGGAGATACGCGCTGGCCGGTTCGGTGGTTGGGTGGCTTGCCGCCGCACAGTCCATACGCTTGCTTCGGGCCGCTCCCACGACCGCAGCGATGGCCCTCGGCGACACGCGCAACTCGCTGGTCGCGAACGTGTTTCGGCAAAGCGGGCTCGCGCTGGCACTGATCGCAGCGACGGTGAGGACATCTGTAGCGTGGATTGCCATCGCCGGAGTTGTTGGTGAGGCACTGGCGCTGGGCGCGTCGATCATGTACATGCGGCGGCGACACGGGTTGGCCGCCCGCCCCGCCGTAGTTTGCAGCGCATTCCTGGTGTCTGGCCTGCTTCTCAGCGCGTGGGTTGGCATGTCCGATAGGGTGTAAGCGTCCGGTCAAGTGCATCTTCCCAAGTGGACGTGGGCATGCGATGATATTGCCGTGGCTGTTTTCAGGAGAGTGTCATGGCAAGAAGCAGGCTGTGTGTGGAGGAGGCGAGGAGGGC
>Ga0116147_1001212_pt1 | contig 28752 bp, 39 predicted proteins | sample AD_JPNHG3_MetaG_FD_89749 | JGI IMG/M metagenome (GOLD analysis project Ga0116147, IMG submission 89749) | Active sludge microbial communities of municipal wastewater-treating anaerobic digesters from Japan - AD_JPNHG3_MetaG | ecosystem: Engineered > Bioreactor > Anaerobic > Digestate | place...
GCTTGGTCTCGTCTGTTTACTTTCAAGTGCTCACTACTTGAACCAAATCCAATCCAGCCGTTACCGTTTACATATACGTTATTGCATACAGTGCCGTTATAACTAAACCAATCAACGCCTGTGACAGTGTCCGTTCCGTCGTCCTGTTTACTATTAGTCCTCAACTGTGTTGCATTACTAATTCCTGCCACTATATCTAATATACTTGTATAATCAGCCATTATTTTACCACCACGCTTTCTACTGTAATGCCAGTATAATCAAGTGCTACACTGCACATCTTACCAGTGTCAATAGTTTCTTCCGCGCTCTCATACGTGTAAATAGTCTTAAGCGCAAACATATTATTATTGGTCGTGACATATTCATCAAAGGTATAATCACCTGCATATATAGTATTAAATACCCAGTCAACAATAATATCATTCCAATTAATATAATCATACGCGCCCTCAAACGTAAGACCGCCATTAAATTCCATACTAACTGCGTCAGTAAATACAATCGGAGTAGGCGTATGGAACGTATTGACAATATTATCAACAAGTTTGCACATATCAAGGCTTGTTGCAAACGGTATATCAATAATATCCTCAGTAAAGTTAAGTGTGCCGTCCCATCTTCCTGATCCGTCAATGCCCTGTCCGTATAAGATAGCAAGGCACTCATTCTTCTTTATTGTCGCAGTCGGCACTGTCGTATCTATATCCGCAATAGCGTACTCGGGGAATACAACTATATTAGTCTGTGTTTCCTCGTCTGTTTCTACTGTTGCCCCAGTGTCTGCAAGTGCCTGCAGGAAATTGTTGTGCGTCTTTCTGTCCTTATCTTGCAAGCGCGTGTCGCTTTCAAAATACTCCATAAACGCCTTAACACTTATAGTATGCCTGGCGTTATTTTCTACGGAATAAATATCCGCAATGGTAACTATATGCTCGCCCCTTGATAAATACTTGCGGTATAGCCTAGTTGTATCTGCTATGGCGTCAGTATAAAACTGCAGATTAATAATGCCGTCTAAATCGGTTTTTAATCTCAAGGATAATATAAATATAGGTCTGCTATCCTCAACTGCTGAATAATTTATATTTGCAATCTCGGTTTCAACGTCTTGAAAGCTAATTACATCAGCATTCCTATACTCTTTTGTTACAACTGTCTTAGTCGCAATACTACCCTCAAGATTAGATAACTGTTTATTCTGCTTGTTGTTTACGTTTGCAAGTTTAGGATTGCCACCGACTGCGCGGATCTTATGCTTGCCTCTGTATGTCCAATAATAATAGGTTATAGGGCTTAAATAGTTCTTATTATCCTTGCCTACATTTATATTTTCAACATAGTCGCCCAAGTCAAGTGCAGGATTGCCAAGTGTCTGCAATTCAAACGGCGTATAAACTACATTTTTAAGCACGTTATACACGTTCTCAAGTATTGTATACTTTGTTTCCGGCAATCCTCTTAATATAGGTATATCCCCCATATCAAGTACCAAGCCGTCAGTAAACGCATCTATATATTCATACGGCGCATAGTTTTCTATTGCTATAAATCTACACTTAACGCCATTAAATTTAGTAGTGTAATCTGAGAAGCTGGCGTTTGCAAATCTGTGCCTCTTATCTAGGCTCACACTTGCTTCTGTTGCGTATGGTACTAACTTTAACTTTCCGTCCCTGTCAAATATCGCAAAGCAGGCATTAATCATACATATATAAGCCAGCACGTCCCTATAAGTATCAACTGTATCTGAATAAATTGATAGCAGGTATTCTGCGTTTGGTAAGGTATTAAATTCTTCCTCGGTCTGCGCAAGTTCAATGCTTAATTTATCCGACAAGTATGCCATTATCTGTGGCAGTGTGCCAAACGTGTCCTCGTCAACATTTACATCAAGCAACGTCATTCTATCAAGTGCTTTAATGCTTATCTTGTCATTTATTCTCTTAGGCTCTGAAATTATGAACACTCCAAGCGGTATTTCTTCCCACGCTTCACCGGTCCACAAACTCCAGTATAACTTAAGTTCTGCATCATACAGACTGTATCTGTCTACTGCGCTCTTAATCGTTATGCCACACTCAGCAGAATAAGTACACCCAAACTCAAACTCGTTGTTATTGGTGCACTGATTTGTGATATATACACTGTCTTTTATAATATCGCTATCGTCAAGGTTTATGGCAGTGCCGTTTACTGTCAGCACTGCCCTCATCTTACTTTTGCGGTGACTATCTGACACCGCCAACTTATATGCTTCGCTTACGTTATACAAATAGTCACCCCCTTTATCCCTCTAGCGTAAATGATAAATTCCAATAAGTCACGTTATTGTTATCTATCGCTTTTAATTTTAGCGACCTTCCGCTACAAGTACACTTTGCGCTTAACATAGTGCCGTAATAAAAATCAACATTTACTATTGCTTGAGCGCACTCGCTTGTTATGGCTTCAACCTCTTCCTGTGTTAAGTTAGTCCACCCTACCTTAATTTCAGGTACGTCGGCACGCACCTGCTCAATAAAGGTCGTGCCGTCTTCTACCTGTGTTTTCTCGCCGTTTACGTCTGCAAAATTAACCTCAAACGTACTCGGTGACGGCGGTGTATATCCATTTAATTTAATCAGATCCATTTACGCTCTACCTCCACTTCTTAAAGTACGTCTGTCGTTTGCGCTTACAATACGCTCGTCAATTAAGTCATTGCCTAAATAAATCGGTATAGTGATGTCACCGGTATTATACTGCAGGTTCTCAACTAACTGAGTAAGCATATTTACAAGCCTGTTATTGCCTTCAGTATCTGTCCGCACTGGTGCATTATATCCGCCTACATTCTTAAGCATTGGCGCGCTCATTGGCATAGTCAATCTCATGTCGCCTGCCATTGACTGCACTGCGTCAACAAGTCTGTACTTGTTATCGTCTATGCCTTTAGCAAGACCGCTAATAAAGTCTGGCATCCAGCTCTCATAATCAGTAAGTGGTCCGACATCCGGGACTGAGAAATGCAAGTAAGACTTGATTGTATTTGCCACGTCTCTCACTGCGCTTGTTATCTTAGAAATTCCGTTTTTAATACCGTTAGCAATTCCGTCTATCAGATCACTTCCCCAGCTATACGCCTGTGAAATAAGACTTTTAATAAAATTAACCGCATTATTAAGTCCATTGCGTATCGTATTACAAATATTGTTTATACCATTACTTACGGCTGACTCTATACTTGACAAGACGTTTGAATCAGTATTCCTAATCGTATTCACTGTATTTATTACGAATGATTTTACCGCAGTCAAAACAGACGTGATTACTGTCTTTAGATTGTTTAAGAAAGTATTAATAAAATTCCTAAAGTTCTCGCAATTATTATATAAGAGTGCGAACGCACCTGCAAACGGATTGACAAGTAAAATCAAAAGTGCCTGCCAATTATTCCTTATAAAATCAACTATGCCGGATAAAAAGTTCTTTACAGTTTGTACGGCAGTCGATACGACTAATTTTATGTTTTCCCATAAATTGATCCAAAAATTACGGAAACTCTCGCAATTATTCCACAAATAGATAAATCCTGCTACAAGTGCAGTTATTGCCACGATTACAATACCTATAGGGTTTGCAAGCATAACTGCGTTTATCGCCGCAAAAGCACTCTTTGCAACACCTATAATCGGCGCAATCTGACCTATTACCGTTATTAATGAACCAATACCGATTAATAATGGAGATATTACTGCAATAACGCCAATAATTACTGCAATAACAGACTGCACTGGTGAAGGTAATGAACAAAACGCCTTAGCAACGCCACTGACGGCAGATGCAAGACCCGACAATACAGGAGCAAACGCACCGCCTAATTCAATAGCCGCGTTTTTCATATCATTCATTGCGACCTGCATATTATGGGCCGATGTGTTATTCATTTTATCCATTGCAGATGAAGCCGCGCCTGTACTGTCACCCATTGCAATAAGGGTATTATTAAAGTCTGCAGTACCGCCATTAAGGATTGCAAGCGCACCTGTACCAGCTTCGGAACTACCCCAAAGTTGGGCGAATGCCTCGCTATCTCCGTTTACACTCTGCCCTAAAATATCTATAACATCAGCAAGGCTCATTCCGCTTGCCATTAACTGACCGAAAGACTGTCCTGTTTCATCTTGCAATATCGTACCAACTGCGCTACCACTATCAGCAAGTTCGTTAAACATTGACTTCATATAGGTTGTACTTTCTGCCGTAGCAATACCGCCCTTAGTCATAGCCACGTATGAAGCACACAAGTTATCAATAGATATTCCGTAAGCACTAGCCGTAGGTATAACTTTACCCATTGAACTAGCAAGTTCATTAACTGTGGTTTTACCTAAATTCTGCGTTGTAATCAGCTTATCTGATATACTTTCTGCAGTTCCTGCTTTATCGCCGTACGCATTCAGTGTAGTAGTCAATACGTCTACAGATGTTGTCATATCAGTAAAACCGCCAACTGCAAGTGCGTTCGCCGTAGCAACAAATTCTACAGACTTTGACGTGTCTACACCTGCAGATATTGCGTTATATGTAGCAAGCGCAATATCTTCTGCCGCAATACCAGTATCGGAACTTAACTGCATAATGGCGTCTGACATATCCATCATACTGCCTTTATATTTTACTGACGCATCACCTGCGATTGTTTCAACTTGCGCCATAGCCGTTTCAAAGCCCATAGCCGCGTCTGCCGTACTTTTTATGACTGCCTGCGCCGCAATGCTCACTGGTGCTAATGAAGCACCGATATTCTTGCAAGCCGTACCAACTGCACTTGCTTTATTTCCTATAGTCGCTGAACTGTCGTTAAATGTCTTTTGAACGTCTTGTATAGCTTGCTTTGCAACACCACTGACGGTATTTTTGCCCATTACAATATCTAAAGCAACCGCACCAACACTTTGTGCCATATTAACCCCCTTTCTAAGCCTTTAACATAGCAAAGAGTTTATCCATACTCTCTGTATATTTTTGCTCGTTGTTAATCTTGTCACGATTTTTCCAATCGTTATATATTTTCTTTTGCGCGTCATTATATTTACTAATGACATCAGCGTCCGTTTCACTCCTAATCGCTACTATTTGACCAAGTGGCGTATCCGGCATAAGACAAGATGTCAAATTAAGGAACTCATCAAACTGTAATTCCGTCACCTTAAGCCTTATGCCGTATTGACTTAAAAAACTAGCTTCTATTAAGTCATAATCATCCACTAAATCATAGTAGCTTTCTATTTTTTTTCTGCATTACTCGCATTCTCAAATTCTTCATAAGGTTTATTATAAAGCACTGACATTGTAGCAAATATAATCGCCTGCATATTTTCCGTATAATTTTCTGCGCCGTTTTCCTCGCCCGCCTGTCGCAGTTCTTCCATAAGTTCAGTATACTGCTTCTCGCCAAATACCAGTCTAAGCATTTTTTCGTCTGTACTTGCGTCCGGCTCTTTCTTGAAAAGTTCCTGCAATAATAAACCAGTCTTGTGGTCGGTCTTAAGCGTATAGACCTTATCAATGAACTGGATCTGTTTAGGTTCAAAATTTAACTTGTCTCTGAAATTTGCTATTGCCATAATATCCAATCTCCTTAAATTAATAATAAAATAGGGCAGGGCATTTAATACCCTACCCTTAAAGGTTGTTTATAATTACTATGATTATACTGTACCTTCTGTTGGCTTACCATGTCCGATAAGTTCTGCCTCAAGTGCACCTACATCAGTAGCCTTACCGCCAATACCGTTGTTCTTAACACCGCACGCCATATTGTCCCAAGTGAGTGTTGTGCCGTCTGGATGCACAAGCCTAGCTGAGATATAAGCGTCCTGTCCTGTAAGTAACAACTTGCTTGCAATAAGGTCATTACCAGCGTCGCCAATACAACGCTTGCCCTTAACTGTAATCTTAACCGACTTACCAGTAACAAGTGCTGACTGCCAACCGCCTGCCGCAAAAGAGTTCCAAGTCTCAGTATTGTTTTCTACTTCAACATTTACTTCTTCAAGTTCTGCGACCTTGCTCCATATCGGTGTCTCGTCTTTTGCGGTATTAACTTCAAAGCTACCTACATGAACCGGGAATACTCCCTTAGTAACTGCTCCCATTCTGCATTCTCCTTTCTTTACTTCTCAAAGTAAATATTCATTTCAATAACGTATTCATATACGCTATCTGCGTCTTGGTTTACGTCAATCGGCTCATTATTCAATAACTCAATAAAGAATACTTTTTTTTCTTTCGCAATTAGGATATTTTCATTTTTACTGACACTTTCTATTGCGTTATATAAATCCCAAGCCTTGCGCTCTGTATTAGCCTTATTTGTGTCTCCATGAATTAAAAGACTTACGCCCTTTTTCTCATATACCTTGAGACCGCCTATTACTTCACGCCTTCCTGCGTCCTGCAGGTTATATACGCCAAGACTATTCTTTTTTTTACTGTCAAGCCTGCCTATGTAATAATTATCAAATAGACCAAAAGACTTCAACCAATCCCTTATATCTGCAAGTGTAATCATCAAAGCCCCCCTATCCTTTTTAATAACTTAGCATAAGCATTGCTTATAAAATTATCGTGTAAGAAGCTATCGAACCATTTTCCGCCTGCTCGTGAGTTGTTTCCACGCCTAAAGTTATACTCTGGGTGAAAATACAATCGCCTTGCGTATGGCGTACTTGATACAATGCTTACTCTACCTTTTTCGCTATCATCAACAAAAGTGCTATCATTCTGCAGGTTTCCAGTATCAAACGGCATCACGCCTCTGTCCCTTAATTCTGTAAGTGTAGCGTCGCCTGTCTGCGCAAGTGCTTCATACTGCGCACCGTCTAGCATATTGAGTACGCTCATATTAAGTTCAACTCGACTTGTTACTTGCACATTGCCTGCCATTATATCAACTCCAATGTCGTATAATTTACAGTGCCGTCTGGGTTTAGGTTCTTAGTACCCTTATTTATGCTATATTCCTGCTCATTTATTACTACGCTACCCGAAGCAATAACCGGCAGGCTCTCGCATAAGTCACCTCTAAATAATGCAACACCCTTTAATTCAATTTTTTCCTTGTCTTTTGTAAAACTTGCACGTGCGCCCATCTGCAGATTGCATTTTGTATCAATTACAATCGCACTCTCAAGTTCGCCGTCCTCATTAAGTTCTACATTGTCAAGAAAAACCTTAATCGGTGTCTTGCAAAATCTTTTAATAACTAAGCAAGGGAACCCCATACTAGCACCCCCTCAACACCCTTGAGCATAACCCACACTTATGCAAGTGCTGATTAATGCTCTTTGACACTGCTATGCCGTTTACGACTTCTGCGTTTGCACTCTGTCCGCTAAATGACATATTCGCGCCATTTAATGAATAGCTTGATAACATACTGTTGATAACGTCTGCGTTTTCCGTTTCCCAGTCAGCAATCAAGCAAGCACACTCTTTGATTATTCCCTGCTGGTATTCAGTCAAGTTATCAAAACCTATCGCAACTATACGATTATAAGTCAATGTGTCTATATGCCCGCTTGCTTGCCTCAAAGCCTTCTCAAGTTCAATGCCGTCAAGTGTGCCCTTGTATGTATTCTTGTAATATTCAATATCCGCATACATTTTAAGCACCCCCCCCTTGTTATTTTGTCGTTGCAGGCTTCTTTACTGTCTTAGGTGTCGGAGCAGGTTTCTTTTCCTGCTCCTTAACCTCGGTATTCTTTGGAATTATACCGATAATCTTCCCCATTGTTTACACCTCCTCCTCTATCGCTGGCTTCTTAGTCCTCCTCCCCCTTTATCGCTGGCTTCATATGAACATAGATACCTGCGGTCTTGTTCTCGTATACGTCGCAAAGACCGTAATTTCTGTAACCATACTTCCAAGCGTCTGCATCAGGGTTCTGTGCCGGAGCGATAATCTTAGGTACGGCGTGCTTTGTGAACTGAAGTGTAGCAGGCTTGTGGATAATCTCAAAGTTAAGATCAACCGCGCTGGAAGCCTTCCTGAATCCACCCTGCTTTTCTCCGCTTGTCTTACCGTCAAGTAACTCAATAGCTGAATAGAAGCGTGTCTGAGGAACTGGTGTGATAGAAGCAAATCTTGAAAGTACCTCACGCGACTTTGTTGTGTCCATATCCTGCACAAGTCCTAAGAGTGTAGGAGTGATGAACAGATGTCTGTCTTCCATAGGCACTTCTGCTTCGTCCATATCTGATGTTGCTTTTCTTAATGCCGCAATAACGTTTGCACCTGTTGCAAGCGTACCTTCTGCAGTTCCTGCTCCTACTGTTGAAGCGTATGTTGCGAAACGGAAAGCATCAAGTTCTGGAACTACCTTTGCACGAATGAACTCGCCTGCAAGCCTACCAAAAGCGGTATTCTGTGTCTCCTCGTTGTCCATATCGTCAACTGTGAAAGCACGACCTCTCTCGTAGTTGAACTTAACGGTCTCCCATGTCAACTCAACGTCGCCATTTACATAACCACTATTGCGGTTGTAGTCTGCCAGTCCGTCCATTGATAACTTAGGAATAACGATCTCGTTTGCGTTTGCACCCTGTCTTGCAAGGGTTGCGTCACTCTCAAGCACTGCAGTAAGTGCTGACTGCTGATAAACTTCATCAAGTAGGTTAGTATAAACCTTTGCCAATGCAATATTGTTTGCCATGTCTTAATTCTCCTTTCGTTTATTTCTTTGGAGATAAGCCGAAAGCCTTACGGAGCGCGTTTTCCTGTTCGGTCGCGTCATCCTGCTCACCACTCACCCCAAATTTAATACCTTTGTCGTCGTTTGACGTGCCCTTAAATGCCGGTACGTCCTTAAGCACCTGCTCAACTGCTTCCCTTACCTTGTCAGCCTTAATCTCACCCTTGTCATCAATAGCGTCCCTAAAGTCAGCCGATTTAATAACATAAGGAATCGTATTCTTGTCTACACCTAAATCAAGGCAGTCATTAAACGCCTGCTTGCTTAGGAGTTCGTTTGTGAGCCTTGACTGTAGTTCCGTATTAGCATTCTGTAACTTAGTAAGTTCTCCAGCCTGTGCCTGTGCCTGTGTCTGCTTCTTTGACTTATAATCTCCGATAGCAGTCTTGATCTCATCCTCGCTCATACCCTGTTGCTCAAAGTACGATTTAAGGATTGCATTTTCTTTCTGCTGAACACCCTTATCAATCATTGACTGTATCTTGTCGTAATCAATTACGCTTTTACCGTCATTTGATGTCTGAGTATTGATTGCACCGTTTCCGCCCTGTGCCTGCGTGTTGTTATCCTGCATAGCAGTATTGTTGTCATCCATAAGATAAACCCTCCTATTTTAACGACTTAGTTGTCCTATACTTGAAATTATATATCAACAAATTCTAATAGTCAATTCTGTTAAAACGTCATTTAATTTATCTATGCAACTTTTCTTTTAATTTCTCAACGGGATAATTTTCAATCCTCTCAATTTCTTTTTCTATATCCAATAAAACAATCGTATCATATTCAATATTTAGCAAAGATGCTATTTTCATAACAACATCTTTATCCAAATATACTCTTTCTCCCTTTTTCTCATATCTTTCATAAGTTTTGCGTGTTACACCCAAACTTTTAGCCATATCCTGCTGGCTTATTTCCGTTGCTTTTCTTGCTTTTCTTAAAACATTAGTGTCAATAACAATACTACGTTTCATAAATTTACCTCCTTTATTTTTTATTATTATGACATTTTCGTAAGAAATGCGCAAATTAAAATACACATAATGGGAAAAAATTTTTTCTAAATGTAAAAATGTAAGTCGTATGTAAGACATATATAAGTCTGCAAACCCTTGTAAAATCAACATTTTTTAAGTTCATATTACATTTTTACAATGTATTACATTTTTTTTATCAAATATATATACAAACACAAAAAACTACGCATTTATATTATCCACTTAAAATGCGTAGTTTTTAATAAGCCCCTATATATATATTATTATTAAAAAAATGTAATTATGTAATATATAATATATTAGACTACCCTTAAAGCCAATAAAATCAAGGGTTTAGGGTGTCTTACATTTTGCATTACATTTGACTTACATTTTTTATTATGTAAGACATATTGCAATTATCTTGCGTTGTGATATTATAAAAGCATAGCAAATCATTTTTGGACTCCTTCAGTAAGAAAACAAACCAGAGAAAAAGCAAGGCATATCCCCCAATCGTAGCCTTGCTTTTTTTCATGCGGTTATTTAATTAAATCTTAATTTAACATTTTAATTGTTATGTTAAATCGTTATTTATTTTCGGCTCTTCACTTGCTTGTGGCGTAATTGATATCCTGCCCACATTATCAACCGATAAAACGCCTCTAAGCGATAATCTAGCCTTATCTAGCCTTAGTACGTCACTGTTATTGTCGCATAACTCAATTAACTTATTCTTACATATATTAGCCTTGCCATAGTATTTGTCTGCAGTATCGCTATCCATACTACCTTTAGCAAGCCTCATATTGCGTCTGTAATTGCGCTCATAATACCTCTGCTCCTGCTCAAGATTATATCTGCGCAGTGTTTCTTCTTCCTGTTCCTTGCTTATTGTTTTCGGTTCTCTGCTTATACCCTCATAGTAACTACTGCAGGCGTCCTTGCAGTTTGGGTGAAACAAGCCACTATTAACTGCACTACTAAGCAAAGGATAACCGGTCTGTGTGCTTTCTTCATAAGTTCCGCCGCCATATACGTCATCAATAAATACTTGACCTAAAAATGGCAGGCACCTAGGGCACGCCGTACCACGTGCATTAACCTTTACCGTATGCACGCCGTATCTTTCCCTAAAATCAGCCTGCCCCATAAGGTTAGCGCGCTTGTTAGCAGTACGGAGTGCCATTTCTGCATAACTTGCTATATTTACCCTTGCGCCGTTCTTATACTGCACGCAATTATACCCGGCGTTTAGGAAGTCCCTTGTCGCCATATCTATGCACTGCCACATACTGCCAGCGCCGGTATTATAAAATAACTGCGCCTTATAAAGCGTCTGCCTGTATACGTCATCAGACATTCTAAGCAATGCAGTCTCAGCCTTTTTCATATCCTTAGTAGTAGCCTTAATAAGTGAGTTAAGCTTCTTCTGGTTATTCCTAAAAAAGCGACCTTGCATATTAGTGCCGTCCTTTGGTGCTTCATAGCCCCTTTTTATAGCTTTTAATAACTCAATCTCTTGTTCACTTTCACCTGTTGCGTATGCTTCTCTTATTGCCTTGTCTATCTCGTCATTAAGCCTGCCCATATAGCCGGTAAGCACGTCTTTATTCTGGGCGCGATACAGTGACAGACCGCTTAACATTTCAGCCTGCCACTGCGTCCAATTTATGCCTTCTTCGTATTCCTCATTTATATGATGTCGCATATTATTGCGCATAGACTTTATTAATGATAATTCAATATCCTCAAAAGCACTTGTAATATCATAAGCCATTATTAAACCTCTCCGCCATTAACCGCTCACACTCATTACTGTACTTATTTGCAATCTTGTTCATGTTCTTTCGCTTTTCCTCGTCATGCTCACGCTCTGCACGACCTCGCAAGTCATATTCACTGCACAAGCAATATCCGATTACATAATCGTAACCGAATATTTCAACCATCTCATCAATATAATTCTTTGACTTTCCCATAACTGCCCCTTTTTATACCATACTAGGCTCGTCTACCTCGACAATGCCCTGCTCATTCTTTATGCGCTTTACTTCCTCAGCTTTCCACTCGTCTGTCTTACTGTCGCCGTAAAGTTCATCAATAATGCTTTCAATCGACATAACGCCCTGTGTCTTAGCTTTACCCACTGTCTCAATCTGGCTTTCAAAACTAGGGTTTGCGTATTCGCCAAACGTAATCTCAGCTTCTGTGTCCTCAAGTGCCACGCCCTGCATTGCGCTTAATACCTTAAATGCCTTATCAATTAAGCCCTCAATACAGTATTGCAAAGCATATATAATAGTCTGGCGTGTATATAGCGTTGTCTTTTCCTTTTCCCTCTGCGCTTCTGCATTATCCAGCTTCTTTGTATCAATTCCAAGCGTACTTGGTGATATTAAGCCCTGCAAGCATAAGTCAAGCGCGGTAACGTAGGTATTAAGGTAACTATTGTAATCAATAGTACCGTTCTGCGTTTCAATCTTGCTTGTGGCGTTTTCCTGCATCGGACTGCCTGTTGCAATAAATCTGTTATCAAACGTATTGCCGTACTTAATTGCGCCTGTGCTTGCGTCTCTAGGTAATAGATCCTCGGGTATATATGTCTTTGTTCTGTTTGCTCTAAGCGCATCAATCCACTGGCTCCACGCTTCGTCAAGCGCATCAAAGTTATCACGCTTGCTATCAAAGATAGACTGTCCTCTACCTTCCCACTTATCAGACGCAAAGAAGCTTAAATATTCAGCCATAATAAGCGACTTGTCAAAGTATACAGGAGTCAAGTCTTTTGTCTTATCTAACTTATCAAGACCTATTTCATTATCGTATGCGTCGTATAGCCTGTACTCAATATAGCCATAGCCATAGCATTCTTTTAATACATAAGACACGCCCTGCTTGTTAAATGCTTTCTTGAAACGGATCTCCTTAACCCTGCCACGCTCACGTTTAACTTCAATTCTATCTGCTTCGTAAAACTCAATAATAGGGTATTGCGATATATCTGTATCAACGCTTATCTTAAACGCTCCGTCACCTGTTACAAGTGCCTTACGCACTGCTTTTTTAACAAGGTTCTTAAAATCATTCTCGCGCTCAATATCATTCCAAGTGTTTTCTTTTCCGATATTTGCAATCTTAACGCCTTGCATATCATCAACGCATATATTAGTAAGCGTATTTACAATAATCTTAGGCAGTCCTGTGTGTATCTTGCGTATCTCAAGACCTCTTGTACTGGTGGCACCCCAAAAACTATACTTATAGTCCGGTATGCTCTTATACAACTGCTCAAGTTCGTAACCTTCTCCCCTAAACCAAATCTCATTAACAAAAGCATTAGCTTCAAAGTCAAGTAGTTCGTCAATCTGTATCTGCAAGCCGTTTGCACTTGTGAGGTTTAGCCAGCTTCTAATTGCGTTTTTCAGCGCGCTCTTTGTTCTGTTAAACATTAATATCTCCTTTCTTTTAATCGTCAGCGTCTTTTATAATCTGCTTTATTGCGTCCATATCACCTATCTTAGACTTATATGGCAACCACGCATACTGACACGCATTAATAACGTGGTCGTGTCCGTCTTCCGGCAAGCCTTCTTCTGTATAACTGTACGTGTTGCACTCTTCTATATAATCAGTGCAGGTATTAACCACAAGAAAATCGCCAGTGTGCAACCAAGACTGTTGTAACTGTATTCTTGTTATTATTTTAGTCTTTTTCCACGCTCCTGCAAAGTCATAAATACAAGCAGTATTTCGCTTGTATTTCTGTGCTTCCTGTATGGTGCCTGCATCTGCGCTATCAATATATACGTTCTTGCTAAATCCGTACTTAACCTTGCACGCTTCTGCAAACTCAATTAAAAGCGGTATAACATCACTAGGCGCAAACGGCACGACCGCGTCCTTGTTGTTCCTACTGCTTGTAGCAAGCACAACACACTTGCGCTCTCTTGTTATACCCACAAAAGCAAAAGATAATTTATCGTGACTTTCCTTAGAATATGACGTGTCACAACCTATCGTGTAATACAGATATTTTAGCTTTTTAGCTTCTTCCTCTGTTATTATGTTCTCTGGCTTAAGATTAAATACAAGACCTGTTGCACGCCCACGCAAGCCCAGTATCTTATTCTTATACATTTTAGTGCCGACTGGTGCGCTTTGCTTTTTCTTTTCTATCTGTTCTGGCGTAAGTCCTGCATTGTCAAGGAATGTAAAAAACCAATAACGCCAGCTTGCGCACTCCGGCTCTTTTAATTCCTGCATAATACTTGGTGGCACGTCACGCTCATACTTGCTTATAGGACGCGCTCTGTTTATAAATTCTTTGTATACCGGTATATCGGGACTGTCGGGGTTTAGCGTTGCAATCATGTATTCGTTACGTGTTGATATTTCACGTACAAACTCAATATCTGCCGTATTTATCTCGTCAATCAGCACGCAACCATACTGACCGCCAAGCGCATTCTCCCATTTATCCTTAGTATCGTAACCCATTACAAGTATGATCTTATCTTCAAACTTAATGTGTGGGAACTTATAGTCTTTATCGCCGTTGCCGTAGTAGGTTGCATTCCTATGCAAATCAAGTATGCCGTTGTCCTGCTGAATTATATTCTTTTCAACTACTCCTGTCGTGCGCCCTGCTATGATGTGTAGCTTCTTGTTTGAAGCTGATACCTTAATCATAAACTTAACGCCAGCACCTATTGTAGTTTTGCCCGAGGCAGTCGTGCCTTCAAGGAAGTCCGCGTCCACGTCCATATCCTTAATAAAATCTATGTATTTTTGCGATAACTTAAACACATATTATTCCCCCTTTAACTGATCCATAATATCAGCCAGCTTCTCACTCTTGCCAACTGTAACGTCAAGCACTTCCGCAAACTGCTCGCCACTTATCTTAAGCAATTTCTCAAGGGCGTTTGCATCACCCTTTTGCATTGCTTTCATAACGCAAGATAAGAACATAGTTTGGTATGCGTTTATTTCTCCGTCAATGCCAAAGAATTTCTTAATCTTTTCAACTCCTGCGCCCTGCATCATTAGTTCTAGCATATCGGAAGCCATTTGTTTTCTATCTCGTTTTTCTCGCCTAGCCTTCCCAGATGCAATACCGCCTTTGCGCGCTCTGTCTCGAAGTTGCTTCGAAGTTAGGTCTTCTGCCTTAAGCAAGTTCTGTTCATTCGCCACATTATCACCACCTTAATTATAATTTGTTGTAAAATGCACGCCTATGCCTACTAAAATAGGCACAAGCACGCATATAAATATGATCGCTAAAATAATTGATAATATTTTAATCATTCAATAGCACCGCCTAACTGTAATAATTCATTTCTTTTCAACCTAGGTCTATCCCAAGAAGGCTCAAATGTTGCGAACCTTTCATCTTGCGCCCAACTCTTTACTGTGCCTTTTTCAATCATTGAAACCGACTCAAGTATCATATCAACCCCGATAGGGAATAACTCCCTCCATAAATCATGGTAGTCCCACTCCTTATCAACAAATAAAGTCCTTTGATTTATTATATCACCGCAGTCGCATTCACCTGTTAACCTGTATATTGTACCGCCTGTTATAAAGTCTCCCATGTGTATAGTCCATCTTACGGCATCCCTGCCCCTGTGTCTTGGGAGTAAGGACGGGTGGAAGCCTATCCCGCCGTATTTGCACTTTTCTATTATTTTGTCGCTAATTATCCAGTGCGAGTGCGCTGATATTATTAAGTCTGTGCCGTCTGGTATATCCTTTGATAATAGGCGGTCGCAATCGCTGATAATCGGTATCTTTTTCAGCATTGCGTATCCTACCATTTTATCTTTATATTTTTCTTGCGGGGGCGGGGCAATACCGACTATTTCATGCCCGTTTTCGTATAATGCTTTCATAACTTCCTTCCCGAAAGTTTTTTGCCCGCATATAAATATTTTCATTTTAACCCCTCATTTCCTATATACTTAAATCCCTGCACGGCTCTAAAATGTCCGCCGTAACCTGTTGATATGATACTTGGGGCTGTTGAGCCTATTGTGTTTTTATCTTTTGTTTTGTTTATACTGTTTTTGCATCGTTTTTTATTATCCCCGTGCAACATTGCACTTGTCTGCACCCACATTTTACTACTCCTTAAATACCTGCATAATTGCGGGTGGCTAGTATGGAAATATGTTACATATTTACGCCCGCACCTACCGTTGCCGTCAAGGTTATTTTGGCATACAAAATTCAAAAATTTTGTCCCTACCCCCGCGCCCTGCCACTCAGGCATAGTTACAAGCCTCGTTGCCCTATAACCTTTTGCTTGGAACATAGGCGTAACTGCAACGTGGCAAGCCAACTCACCGTCAACAACCCCAATATAATATTCTGCCGCAATAGGCATAGGCAAATCTAGATAATAATGTGGCTTAAAATATTTCCAGTAACTTGAGTCGACCTTCCATATTTCAAGGTCGATTTTTGGGCGTTGCCTGACCGACCCCCTATCAAAAGTCTTTGTTTTTGTATCAATTACCCAATCCGGTTGGACCCAATCAAGTATATCGTAGTGCGGTGTAAGCAATACGACTTTTCCTTTTGGGTTATTCCTTCTCCAAGACTTTTGGAATGCTAACGAACCGATTCTTGCTATTTGTCTGTCTATTACAGATGTAAACTCATCCACAACAACTTTTTCCGGCTTTTCACAAATTAGCCTTGCAAGCCCTGCCCTAAACTGTTCGCCGTTTGATAGTACGTGGAACGGTCTTAGCCAAGCCGGTACATCGCCGAGCCCAACGTTTGCAAGCGCACCTGTCACGTCGTTAAAATCCCCGTCTGGGGCTATTTCGTCTATAATAGGCTTATCCTTAGACCAGCCTTTTGTATAGTCGTGTATCAAGTTTTCTCCGAATATTATTTTCCCGATTGAAGTCTTACCACTACCGGAAGGACCGACAACAACACCGATATTCCAATCAAAATCCAAATCTGCTTCAATAACTAAATCAAAATTACAACCGTTTTCTGCGTTAAATAAACTTTTAACCCTTGCGGATCTGTAACTGTTAAAATCACCTACCCTGTTATGTACTTCGATTTTCATTAAGTAGTCACCACCTTGCACTCATAACCTTCTGCCGTTAGGCTATTATATACTTTTTCTTGTTCCTGTTCGTTGTTACAAATAACAATAACACCGTACTGCTCCTCGTAGTTGAAGTTTGTATCTGTGTTTATAGGCTCGTCACCTGTTGCCCCCGATTCTTCGGCAAAACTAAAACCAAAGTCGCTCATATCAATATCAAATATTTCGTCTAATTCCTCGCCCAGCAAATCAATATCCCACTCTGCAAGTTCTGACACTTTGTTGTCTGCAAGCCTGTATGCCTTGATTTGTTCCTCTGTTAAATCATCAGCAACTACGCAAGGCACAACGTCAAGCCCAAGCTTCTTTGCCGCTTTGTACCTCGTATGACCGCAAATAATTACGTTATTACCGTCAATCACGATAGGATTTTTGAACCCAAACTGCGATATACTGCTTGCAACTGCGTCAACCGCATTGTTGTTCTTTCTCGGGTTCTTTTCGTATGGCTTAATCTCGCCAATTTTCTTGTCAATAATCTGCATATTATGCACCTCATTCTTTATACCAAAAACTGTATGTAATTCTTCTTATGCTTGCTGTTGGTGTTTATACAGCGTTATCATTCTGTACCATCATCAGGTAAGATTTTGATTCCTGTGACCTGTTCAAAAATAACCGGGTCAAAATTAGGAAGTGCCCTGATGATGTTTCTATTATGTTCTGACAAACCATCCCACCAAATCTGACCACATTCAGATTCATCAAGCACCTTCAAATAACCGCCTGTTGTTTCATGGGAAGGATGTGTTGCTTTTTCTTCATCTGTCATATCCTCTGAATAAATCCATTCCACATCATCATTCTTTGGTATCTGATTCAACAGATAACGTGCATCAGAATTTATCCAATCCAAATATGACCAAGGTGAAGGTTTATTGAACAGCATGATGGGCTGTTCTTCTGTGCAGAAACAACCTGTGGAATGGTTGCAACTGTTCCAGTCCCCAGTGTTCCTATTCCCGGTGTTCCTGTTCCCAGTGTTCCAGTTCCCGGTGTTCCTGTTCCCGGTGTTCCAGTCCCCGGTGTTCCTGTCCCCAGTGTTCCAGTTCCCGGTGTTCCTGTTCCCGGTGTTCCTGTTCCCGGTGTTCCTGTTCCCGGTGTTCCAGTTCCCGGTGTTCCTGATACCTGTGCAATCCTTTCCAGCATTCACGATTGTAAGAAGTTCCTGCCAAGGGATTTCACGCACAATCTGAATCTTATTGGTGCAAGCCTTGGAATCATCACCTGAATAATCAACAGCACCCAAAGCAACTACTTCTGCAACCTTATTGTTGGAATCAAATGCGTAATAATTGAAACAATCTGATGCTTTCAAACAGAAATGAAAACCTCTGTCACAACATGAAGGTTCAACATCTCTTTCAAATATCTTTCCAACTTCATATTGAAAATCTCTGCAAGTCCAATCAGGATTGAAAACCTTATATCCTCTTACAGCTTCCTGAACAGCTGCTTCTTCAAATATTTTGTTCTGTTCCATCTTTCACTGTTCTTTCTTCCTCACTTTATACAATTTCGTTTACACGTTTCTGCACTGCGTTATAGTCATATCCTGCCTCAGTAAGCCTAATCTTACGATTTAAGCCAGTGCCCCAATATCCAGCGATTACTTCACGTGCTAACTGATCTATAGATTTACATTTTGTGAAGCCGTTGAGACCTGCATTTTTTATTATTGCCGGATAATCTTTGTAGGCATAATTCTGGTCGCAAGTAACGCCTGCTACCTTGTTAGTGCGTATCTTATTAGTCTCTCCACCGAACTGCCACATACCGTATGGCTTCTTGCAGGTATTCTTTATACTCCACTGCGCAATCCACTTATCGTACTTATCAAGCATATCAATGTGTGCATAGTCACGTAAATATAAATAAGTGCTATAAATACCCACATAATACCCTGCGCCCTCAAGAATATCTAAGTAAGTAGTTATAATCTGCGTCAGCAAATCCTTACCTAATGTTTTCTGAACTTCGTCCTCAACGTCAAGCCATATAGGATATTCAAACTGCTTGCCCTTAAGAATATTAAGCATAAAGTTAGCTTCATCACGCGCTTCATCAACTGTCTCAGCCATAGTATAGTGGTACACGCCTACCGGAATATTAAGCGACTTGCACTGCTTGTAAAAATTATCAAAGCACTTGTCTTTGCTCATTGCGTATGCGCCACGCAGGATAATAAACTCAACGCCCTCCTGCAGTGCCTTATTAAAATCAAATCCACTCTGCCATTTAGAAATATCAACGCCAAATCTTTGCATAATTACATCATCTCCTTTCTATATTATTGTATATTATCATACGTCGGTGTTCAATAGTTCCCCATGCGCACGGATATATCTTCCGCAAAACTTGCATCTAATCACAGGTGCTTTACCTTTAATCGTTGACTTATGTATCAAGTTCTCGCATATGCAAAAATATTGCTGTTTCTCATTGTCATAGATAGGAATGATTGCGTTTCTTACTCCATCTTTTACTTCTTGCATGATTGCATCTGGAGAAATAGAAGTCAACTCTCCATAAAATTGACTTCTAAAAAAATACTCGCAACCACGCTTCATGTTCTGCGCCGCATACACCATTTCCTTATTCATGTCCTTTGTACTCAATACGCCAATCGCGTATCTATAATCCTCTACTGCCTGTAACACAATCGCATCCGCTAATTTTCTATAACCCATTCTTTGTTCCTCACTTTCTTTGGATCATTTCCTGTTCCTTATATTTATACAATACTACGGATTTACCGTAATGTAAATTAGCATAAATGCACAAAGTTCACATATCAACTTTGTGCATTTCATACAATTATAATATACAACCGTCCTTTCTATAGTGCGTGCAACGCTTCTTCCACATACCTTGCAAGTAGCCTATATCATCAACATAGTCATAGACTACAGGCGTTCCCTTACCGTTGCATACTCTGGCAATTCTTCCGACTGACTGTACCACTATGGCATAGTCTTTTACTGGTGTAGCAAGTAGCAATCTGTCAAGGCAAGGCACGTCAAGCCCTTCTTTTGCAAGTTGATATGTAGCAAGTAGTATGCGCTTTTCTTTGTTTCGCATCTGATCCAGTGCTTTTTCTCTATCTGCCTTTTTCACTTTGCCATGCAGGACAACTGCATATTCTTTAAAAGGTTTTGCAAGCATATTATGAATAATATTAAGATGCTCAACTCTATCACTTAATAAAATAATACTATGACCTTTACACGCTAATTCTTGTATATTTAATGCTATCAATTCATTTCTCGCTGGATGCTCTGCAAGGTAATTTATTAATCTTGCATATACCAGCGTTCCGTCTGTATCAAGGCATTTTCTTGATATTTGCACACCTGTGTCCTTCTTCTGTATCTCTACACTCATAGTATTGACAACGCTATCCGGCACAGTATATGCAACGCCACCTACTAGCGCATAAGTGCATTTAATTAGTCCGTCTGCTCTGTGTAGTGTGGCAGATAGTCCATATTTGTACCTTGCCGCAAGGTTATTAAGTACCTTACTAAACATAGTCGCCCTTGTTGCGCTCATACTTGCGCGATGCACTTCATCCGTAACTATCATATCCCATTCATAGCGCAACGCATTAAGGTCTGCTTTGCATAACGTCTGCACTGTGGCAAAGGTTATTCCGTCCGCAATCTGTATCTTGCCTGCAGTAATCTTGCCTAGTAGCTTCTTGTCAATAAATTCAGCCGCCGCATTATATGACTGATTGAGTAATTCATTCGTATGTGTTAGCCATAGCGTCTTAACGCCTAGCGCACATATAAGCGCAATACCCATTCTTGTCTTACCGCTTCCTGCCTTGCTCTGTAATATGCCCCCTTTTGCGTCAATTAGCCCTTTTACCGCGTTTTCTTGGTAAAGGTATAGTTTTATACCATTGCAATAATTAACGTGCCTTATCGGGGCAAAATCAAGGGCATTTTGGGTATTCTCAAGTTCTGGGAAAGCGTGCACAAGACTTTTATACACTCCATACGATATAATTATACTGTCACCGCTTGTCCTGTATAAATTAAGATGCCTCGGTGTACTGCCTAACCATAGTCCCAGTCGTTGCTTGTTTGCATACTCGGGATTATCAACAACTAAATGCTCACGCACCCAGCATACCACTTCTGCCGTAGGTTCATGTATCGTTATCTCATTACTTATTGTAAGTCTCATATTATCGCCCATTAAATTTAAGCCACGTTGCAAGCCTAGTTCCGTACTTGTTCATATCCTCAAGATTGAGTTGTTTCTTGCCCTTGCGTATCAAATCCATAACTGTATAGTCTACCATATAAATTTCATTCCTTGCCTTTAGTGCAAAATATGGTGTCGTGTTTCCGCATTCTATCCATAAGCCCATTGACAACTCTTGGTTATATTCCATTCTTTTAAGTGGGAATATCTCACGAGTACACTCTTTCGCGTCAATCAAGTATGCTTTGCCATTCCTTACTGCGATAATATCTGCAGGCTGTCCGTTTTTTCGATTTGCAAAGTTGTGCGTCCAATATCCTGCGTCTGCTAATATCCGGCATAGTTCCTGCTCAAAGTCATTTCCTAGCTTTTTATTTATCATTCTTCATCACCCCTTTACTTTGCATTTATGCCCTAAACTCGGCTTGAAAAATCTCTCTTGTTATATTTACAAGTTCCACAACATTCTTTCATTTGTTCTGCTCCTTTAACTCCTCAACTTTTCTGTAATCTAAATCATATTTCTTCCACGTCTGATATAAAGCATATCCAATAGGAAAATTAACAAAATCTAGTTTACAAGCCTTGTCATATTCTATAATTAAATCTTTTATTGCTTGTACTAAATCATACATTTATTTCTGCTCCTTTAACTGCTCTGCCATTTCTTCCAACTGCATAGGTCTGATTGTTCCATCTTTTGTTTCAATCGTTCGCATTTTCTTTTCTCCGTTTCGGTTTGCGGTCATATGTCCGTAGTGCGGTAGCTACATATTCAGCCAGCTTTACCGGGACAGCGTTGCCAATCATCTGATTAAGATCGGTTTTATTCCCTTGGAAAACAAAGTCCCTGGGGAAAGTCTGGACGTAGCTACGTTCCTCAATAGTCAGCGCACGGACTTGTGGTCCTATCTCGACTGGGTCGGAAGGGTGACCAGGATATCCTGGAGGAATCGGTCTGTCTACGCCTCTTATTGTTTTGCAAGGTTCATCAATGCTGAATACGCCGCGTCTGCTATAGCTTCTTGGTACGCGGAAATAGTAATCGATTCCCAACGAATCACCAAAGTAGTCGCGCATGGTCATAGGTGCGTCAGCTAAGTTCCTGTCCAGTTCTTCTTGGAGAAAATCATCCTCGTCATTAAGGCTGCCAACCAGGAAGAAGCGCTTGCGCGATTGTGGCACACCACAGTAACTTGCATCAAGAACGCGCTCCGTCAATCCGTATCCAGCCTCTTTGAAGCTGTCTTTTATTTCTTTAAGGATTGCGCTTTTGGTTATCCCCGGCACATTTTCCATTACAAAATACTTCGGTTTTATCCGAAGGATAATATCACGATATGTATATGTTAGGGCGGCGCGTCCAAGATTCTCATCTCGATGACCTGCGGAAGAGAAGTCCTGGCAAGGGGGACCGCCAATAATCACATTGGGCTTAAATGCTTTTATTTTTTTCTGTACATTTTCGTCAGCTAAGTCCTCTGAATAAATCGGATGCTCAAAGTTGAGTTCATAAACATCCACAGCCGGTTTCCAATTATCATATGCGGCGAGAATCTCGAATCCCGCATTTTGAAAGCCGAGTGACATTCCTCCGCAACCGCTAAATAAATCAATCGTTCGCATTTTCTTTTCTCCGTTTCGTTGTCTAAAAAAATGTAAGATTGTCTTACGCTATCTTACACAATGTCTTACATAAAAATTGCCTGCAACCCTAGTAAATACGCCATGTCTTACATTTTTACATTTTTTCAGCGCATACATAAAAAATATTTATAATTAGATTTTAGAGTTGGCTAATAAAAAATCTCTTATATAATATATATATTATGTAATTATGTAAAAATGTAAGACTTTATATAATAATAGCCTTCAAAGCCTTGATTTTACTGGGTTTCTGATGTCTTACATTTTGTCTTACATTTTTCTACAATGTAAGTTTTTGTTACTCAAACGGTACGTCCGATACCTGCTCAAATTCTTTAGGCAACTGTATCTTTACATACCTACCCATGATGCCGTTTACCCTTGTCTGGTGCGAATACCTTCCTGCAGTGTTCTTGATTATATAACCCATTTTGTCCCAGCCTTTTTTAAGTGATCCAAAATCAAAATTCATCTTTGCAAGTTCCTGCTCTAACACCTGCTTATTAATCGTTGCTACGTCGTCAGCAATACGTCCCCAAGCGTCGGGAGAAAACTCATTAAACTTGTTTATATTTCTGCTTATCAGTGATACAAGTTCGTCATACGCCCTGTCTTCAATCCTAACTGCGCTCTCTGGTATTAAATATTGCTTTACGTCATTAATACTTAGCGGCTCATCCTTAAATATGCACTCACACGCTAACTTATCTGCAAGCAACATAAGCGCCATACTAAGTGCCTGCTTATCCGTCGTGTCAGTAGCGTCTAAAACGCCCTTAAATAGCTCTTTGTATTCGTCAACGATACTTTGCTTGTCTGTATCAATTAAGTCGCGTAAATGGGCAATAAATAGCTTTCCTGCGTAGCCATAATTAGCCTTAACAAGGTTAGCGGTATAATTGCCGTCTTTTATAATCTTATTGTCGCACTCAATCTCAATAACCCTGTTCTTAACGCCACCGCCGCTTACGCCCTTAGTTATAGGTTCTTCCCCGGTAAATATAAAGCTATTACGCCAAGTTTTAGTCTGCTCAACACCGCCCTTTGCTTTTGCTCTGCCCCTGTCTATACCTTCTGTAAGATACATCACAAGCGCATCATACGTGCCCCAGTTAGTCTTAATCTGCTGAAGTTCATCAGCACAAAACGGTATGTTATATAAAAAGCAGGCGGTACGTGCCATTGCATTAGCAGTCATATTCATTGTACGTGTTAAGCAACCCATTTCCGGGTTGCCCCATATACTGCTTGCTACCATAAGCGATACAGTCTTACCAAATCCAGTAGTACCCCATAAGTGCAGTATAAAAGGCAACGCACCCACGACCTCAATTAATGGACTTGTAAATGACGCCGCAAGCATAAGTCGTATATTTATGTCTTTTCTAAGTTCCGTTACGTGCTCAAGCCAGTCAACAAAATCACCCTGCGCCCTTACGTTATCGTATATGCTCTTAAAATCAATATCGCCGTCATACTTAACGCTTTCGTTATACGGAATAAAATCTCCGTCAATCCAACCTAAACGACCTATGCTTCTATATAGCGGTATTTCCTGCGCATTAAGGCTTATAACGTCACTCATATACCTTACTAGATCCTTGGCACTTTCACTCGTAACAAGCACGCCTCTGTCCGCTAATTGAACTATACTTGTCTTATTTAATACAGTGCCTGCATCAACTGTAACCTCGCGCCAGCGTCCGTCCTTAAAAAATGCAAGCTTTACCTTTTCAGTATCAGTGTGAATATTTATAAATCTTTCAACCGGCATTATAGGGTGTGGGCACGCCGTTGTTGTAATCGGTACGCCCTGCGCCGTTATGTCGCTTAATATAACGCCTAAATCATTAGCAATCCAGCGTCCGCAATTAAGCGTCAAAGGCGCGTCCGTAAATTCTGTTTTATTACTATTGTCCTGCTTGCGCAACTGTACGCTCTTAGTAATCCATGCCTTAAGCAAGTTATTAAATTCTCTTAATCTGCCTACTTCTTGGCACTTTCGCCTTACCGCTTCAATAAACTGCGTGCGCTCTAATATATCCTCAGTTTCGATAATCTCAAAAAATAAATCGTCTTCAAAACTGCCAGTCCTATTAATTCGCTCAATCAGCCCTTCCTTCATATTTGCTCAACTCCTTCTTGTACTTATCTATGACGTTTTTATGGTGTACCGTAAACGATACATTATCTGCGTCGTATAAGTCAATATAAAATTCCAACTCAGTAAGCCCTTGTAATGCCCAAATATGCCGTTCATCATTATAAGGATATATATTTATAGCCTCGTTCATTAAACGGTGCATATCAGCTAAAATAAAGCCTGTCTCGCGTACTTCTGCGTCTACCTTGTCAGCTTCACGTGTACGCGCGTCCTTCTTATCTTGTCTTAACTTAAAATCTTTTTTGTTTTTGCAATTTGACCTGTATTCAAAATGCTTAGCAAACTTGTCACGCATACTGTCGCTATTGCGTATATCATTTTTATATTTCAACCTTGCTTCACGTTCCGCCTTATAGTCTGCTTCTGTTTCAATATCAAGCCCGAACTCTTTTATAAGCACTTTGCACGCCTCAAAATTGCTAATATTTAAGTATTTTGCAGTAAAGGTTATCAAGTCGCCACCTGCGCCACATACAAAGCAATGAAAATAGTCATTTTTTATGCTGGCACTGGGGTTGTGATCAAAGTGGAAAGGGCACACGAAGCGATGTGCCCTATTCACCCTATACCCGAAGTGCTCAACAACTTGACGTATATTAAGTCTTGATTTAACTTCGCTGAATATATCCATTAACTACACCTCTTAGCAGAATGGTAGTTCCTCATCGATACCTTCGGGTATGTTTACAAATCCGTCTGGTGCGTTTGTGTCTGTACCTTCAAGTATCCTTTTGTTTGGCACTTTTGCGTCCTGTATGCCGTCAACGCTTCTAAACCAGAATAACTTGCGTGCAGTCTTAACATTATTAGCAGTATCAAGGTATTCTTCCTCACCAAATACACCGCCTACAACCTTGCCAACAATACTCTGCTCAAACTTAGCACCCCACTCAATCTGTGAGTTGTTGCTCCTCTCAATACTGATACAAAACTGCTTGAACTTCTTACTCGTCCTGCCGTCTCTATCTGTTGGGAATATGTTTATAACACCGCCCCACTTCTTTGTATCTCTGGTATCATTCTTATACTGTTCTGCAAAATAGTTAGGCTGAATATCGTCCGGCGCAGTATCATACATAACCTTAAGATAACTAACAACGCCGTTGCTAACGTCCTCAATCTTCTTAATCACTAACTTGTGACCGCCTAACTCAATCGGAGTAAAATCTCCACCTGCCTGTACCTCATCATATCCTGCCGGCTTATTAAAATTCAACATATTACTTTACCTCACTTCCTTCTAATCCATAATAACAACGTATTGCGCAATCAACAAAACCTAAGTTATTGTCAATCTTTAACTCATCAAACATACCCTCGGGACTTTTTGCAGTGTTGTAGCCGTCTGACTGGGTCATAAAATAATGATCGTTTACTTCTGCAACCGCTTGCAACACTATGTTAAAGCAACCCTCTACTGTCAAATAGTTATCAAGCATCTTGCCTACTGTCTTAGCCTTAGTCTTGCCAGTGTTTGTGTCTATCTCTGTATGATGCAGGAAATATACAATCACGTCGTCAGGTATATTCTTATTAATGTGATGTATCAAATTCCTGAAGTGCAATCCTATATCAGTATATTTCTGATACCCTGCATCCTTCGCCTTGTCAAAAAACTCATTCACCATTAAATACTGGCTATCGTCAATTACATAAGTCTTTAACTGTGGTTTCTTAAGTCCTGCCATAATTAAGTTGTAATCGGCGTTCTTTGCTACCTTGTAGCCTGTGTTCCTAAACGGTAGCAGGCTTTTTTCGACTGCAAATATGCCTACTTCCTCGGGCTTAAGACCTTTAATACTGTATGTCTTGCCGCTTCCGCTTTCACCTAAAATCAATACTGGTAATCCGATAAGTCATCACTCCTTCCTACTTAATAATTACATTGGTATTACGCACAAGTTCAACACCTGCTACGGTTAAACCGTCCTTTAGTGCCTGCTTAATTGCCGTCTTGTTTGGCTCTGGCTTCTTGTATGTAAGCAATTCGTTATGTTCTTTCATAAGTGCTTCAAGCCCTTCATCCGTAACCTCAACGCTTTCAGTATTTCTAAAAGATATCGCGCATTTTGCGGTGCCAAACTTCTGACCGTCTAACGCATACGCAAGCCACTTTTTAAGGCTCTCAGCTTTGTTTTCTGCAACTCTCTGGCGTTCTGCCAGTGCCTGCTTTTCCGCCTTGATTGCTTCTGCTTCAGCTTTCAAATCCTTTATCCAGCATGCCACGTTCTCAATCTTAGCGTCACGCTCCATATTAAGCGCGTCAAGCCTCTCAGCGTCAATAACTTCGCCGGTCTCTAAGTCTATGCAATCAAGTATTGCATTATCAATCTCATATAGCTTCATATCCTAGTCCTCCACAAGTAAATTTTTAAGCGTATTCTTGCAACTGTTCATTAATGCAACTTCGCTTTCTTCGTCTGACATATAAAACGAATATGAATAATCATAATTTGCAGCACTACTTACAAATCCATTAAGAATTATGTTTACTGTAACCAATGGCAACTCTCCAACATTGCCGATCGAAACATTAACATAATGTCCTACCCTCATAACGGCTCTTGCGTCGCTTAAAATTTCCTGTACGTCTTTGATCCCCACGTACTCAACCTCAACTATTTTTTTCATTTTTTTAACTCCTTTCCTTCAACCCTAATAATGATGTTTACTTGTTCTCTTTGTCCCAGCACTTTTGCAAGTGCGTCGTATAACGCCTGTACGTCTATAAGCATTCCCCCTTTACTCTTCTTCAAAGAACTTAATATCGTCTACATTAAGTGCTTTCGCAATCTTTAGCGCAGTGTCAATACTTGGCTTGCTTCTGCCCTGCTCAATATCACACATGGTGCTTTGTGCAATCTCGCATCTGCTTGCAAGTTCCTTCTGACTTATGCCTAACTGCTCTCGTCTGTCCTTAATCTTCATCAATTCACCCCCTTTCCGTCCGTTCTCCTATATTATATTACGCCCATAACGTACTGTCAATACGTTTTTAGCGTAAATTTACTTGTCGTTCATTGTTTTTATGATTTCTACCATAATTAACAATCTTAATCTTTGACAAGTCATAGCCGCTTGCCTTCAGCTTCTCGCAAATCTCAGTCCACTCTTTCCTAAACTTGTAAAAATATAATGTCTCGTTATCCATATTTCACTCCTTACTAAAATAATGATCTCCGTATCTGTATGCAGGCGTTCCTATCGTGTGGTAGTCGCCAGTCTTAAAATATAATATCTCGGTGTCGCTCCTTTCAATCAACTCCAACTTGCATATATTAAAAGTTTCATCTGATACGCTAACTTTATTTATCATTCCATTTTCCACGGCTGCAAACTGCCCTTCTTGGTTTATAACGCCAGTTATCGTATTAGGGAAGTGCATATTGTCTACTCTGTTAAGTATTACGTCGCATACTAGCATCTTACCCTTTGCGTCTTGGTTTCCGGCTTCTGCTTCTACACAACAAGCCAAGTATTCAAGGCTATCATAATATAATTCTTCCTCAAGGTTAGGTTCTACAACCTCATATATTGGCGTCGTTTCCACATACTCAATAGGCTCAATTACTGGCTTAATTGGCTCAATATCGGGCTTGTTTGCTTGCCTGCTATAAATTGCACACGCTGATATAATCAAGCCTATTATTGCGCCTAAAATCGCGCTTCTTACCTCTGTCCTTAAATCTGTATTCATACAACCTCCAATTCAATCTAAATATCCATTCCACCAGCAACCTTCTTCTGGTACTTCCTTAATTCTTAAATTTGTATGTCCCTTAGATAGTGCCTTGTCGTTTTCGGTAGGGTTATTAATCATTCTATCAAGTATTGCTTTTGCCCTATCCAGTGATACACCGCAAGGACACA
>Ga0116147_1001216_pt1 | contig 28675 bp, 19 predicted proteins | sample AD_JPNHG3_MetaG_FD_89749 | JGI IMG/M metagenome (GOLD analysis project Ga0116147, IMG submission 89749) | Active sludge microbial communities of municipal wastewater-treating anaerobic digesters from Japan - AD_JPNHG3_MetaG | ecosystem: Engineered > Bioreactor > Anaerobic > Digestate | place...
GATGGTTGTGGAGTCGAAGGCATAAGTCGTGTGCGCCAGATCGACGCCGAAGCTTTCGGTAAGGTAGAGTTCTCTTGCCTCGCGAATCAATACTTGTGCAAAGTCTGCCCAGATTCGCCAGTCGCGATGCTCGTTGGCATGTGCCAAAGTGCTGCGGGCAATCGTAGCGCGCATGCCCATGTGATAGAGTTTGCTCTGATGAGCCCGCAGACAGCTTTCGATATCCCGCAATCCTTCCCGGTAGGTGAGTTGGGCAAAAGCCATACAGAGGTACTGATCCATACAGGAGAAGGATTTGGCGTATCGTTCCCCATCGTACTTTTCTACGCAGCGGGCAAACTCCCCGTGCGGAATATACTGCATCACTTGCGCAAAGATCGTTCGGCCACGGTTCATCGGTTACCTCTCTTTGGGGGAGAGTATAGCCGTTTCCGAAATTCAAATCGTTTTTATGTGAAATGTCGTAATTACCCAATAATGTCATTGCGTTCTATGTCAAACTAATATTTTAATTGGACAGGCGTGTTTTCTTGAAAGATTTTTTCTGTACGTATTCCGGGGAAATAAGGCCTATAAACAGCTTGTCGGATGAACCTGAGATAATGACGGACAAGGTTGCAGTCAGGTATTTGCAACGACCGGGCTGGAAATTACGCGGAGACGGTGAATCACCGGGGCAAGATTTTAGTTGCGCGGCGAGGACGATTTGGGTAGAAAAGCACAGGCAAGATCAAGGAGAGAACCGCCCCTTCATAAAACCTTTGAAAGGATGAAGCCATGGAGAATATTAAATATTGGTTTCAGGAGCATCGGGACGCGATAATGGCCTGGTACGAAGGGCTGGAACCGCTGTATCAGTATGGTGTTTTGTTTCTGGTCATCATTGCCGTTATTTTGTGCTTTTCGCTTTTCTCCTTAAGAAAAATCACCCGGTAGAGGCTGCTGCCTTTGTGGCAGCCGTTTCAGAGCAAGGGCCTACATGTAATTCCGGTGCTGGATGGATTCGATATAGCCGACGGTACCGGTTGTGATTTGAGCGGCGTTGGCCTCGTCCGTGTCCAGATGCATGTCCAGCCGGTAATTGGGATTTACGCGGACCAGCACGTCGCCGAAGATCAGCTCCCGAATGCCCTTGACGATCACCCTCACCACATCCCTGTCGCGCAGGCCCAGGTTCAGCGCTTCCTCCGGGGAAATGTGGATATGGCGCTTCGCACAGATCACCCCGTTGTCCAGCTCAACCGTTCCCGTGTCGCCTTCCAGCGTGATGCCCGGCGTTCCTTCCGTATCCCCGGAATCCCGAATCGGCGCTTCGATGCCCAGCTTGAACTGATCCGTCCGGGCGATTTCCACCTGAGACTCTTTGCGCGCAGGCCCCAGGATCCGCACGCGGTCGATTCTTCCTTTCGCGCCGATCAGGTTGACCGTTTCCGCAGCCGCGAACTGACCGGGCTGGCTCAGATCGGAGCGGAGCGTCATGGTCCGCCCCTCACCGAAGAGTTTTTCAAAATGTTCCTGCTTCAGGTGAACATGACGGGCCGAGACGGATATCGCAATGGGGCTGGATCGCAGCTTCTTGAGGTCTTCTTTGGACCGCGTCCGTCCGAGCGCATGGATCGTTTCCCGGGCGATCATTTTTTCCTCATCCGCCGGAATCACGAGGATCCGGACTCTGGATCCGGGCTCGGAGATGTCGGTGATGCTCCCCCGGCGGGAACGCATTTTGGCGTTGGCGTCATCGTAGACCACAATACCCAGGGCTTCCATGCCCCGGCAGATGCGGGCGCGGATCTCCGCCGCGTTTTCTCCGATGCCGCCGGTAAAGATCAGAGCGTCCAGACCGCCCATGACTCCCCAGTAGGCCCCGATGTATTTCCGGACGCGGTAACAGAAAGTGTTGATCGCTTTTTCACAACGGAAATCTCCCGACTCCGCCGCCTTGAGAAGCGTCCTCATGTCGTTGCTCGTTCCGGAAATCCCCAGAAGGCCGCTTTTTTGGTTGAGCATCCGGTCCAGATCCTCGGCGTTCATGTTCCGGTGGCGCATCAGATGCAGAAGGACACCGGGGTCGAGGTCTCCCGGGCGCGTGCCCATGACCAGTCCTTCCAGCGGAGTCATTCCCATGCTGGTGTCCACGCTGCGGCCGTGGTCAATGGCGCATACCGAAGCGCCGCTTCCCAGGTGGCAGGAAATCATTTTCAGCTCACCCACCGGGCGCTTCAGCCAGGTGGCCGTGCTGAGCGCGATGAACTTGTGGCTGGTGCCGTGAAAACCATAACGGCGGATCTGCTCTTCCTCGTTCACCGCATAAGGCAGCGCGTACGTGTAGGCCTGCTCCGGCATGTTTGCGTGGAAGGAGGTGTCGAAAACGGCCACCTGGGGTGCGTCGGGGATGAGCTTTTGCATCCTCTCGATCCCCTTCAGGTTGAAGGGATTGTGCAGCGGCGCCAGCGGAATCAGTTTCCGGATGGACGAGATGACCTCCGCGTCCACCTTGACGGAGTTGGGAAACTGCGCTCCGCCGTGGACGACGCGATGCCCCACCGCCTTGATATCGTTTAAGTCGCTCATGCCCGTGCAGGCCTTATCGGTGATCGTCGAAACCATCACATCGAAGGCCTGCTCGATGCCCAAAACGTCGCGGACGGGAATTTCTTTTTTCCCGTCCGGCATCCGCAGGACATGCGTTGCGTCGCCGGAGCCGATTTTTTCGATGAGGCCCTCGATCACCGGTTCGGGTTGCGTCGTGTCGAATAAGGTATATTTTAAAGACGAGCTTCCGCAGTTCACGGTCAGGATTTTCAGGGGTTCGGTGACGGAGGAAAAGTTCAGGTCATAAGGGTCTTCATTTTCCCGGTGAACGTTTTTCAGACGCTCCCGGGCGTCATCCTGCTGGTTGCGCAAAAGCCTCTTGGTCACCAGCCGGGTGAACTTGACCAGAGTGCGGGGATTTCGGGCCAGGATGCCGGATATGATTTCACGTGGAATGCGGATGATTTTCGATGGCTGCGCGGCGACGACATCCAGTACCGCAGGCTCTCCGGTCAGCAGGGACATTTCCCCGAAGATCTGCTCGCGCTCCAGCGTGGCAACGGTCCGGCGGCTTCCGTCGTCTTCCGTGCGCAGCACTTCCACTTCGCCTTCATAGACGGTCCACAGGAAACGACCGAGTTCGCCCCGCTTGATGATGACGCCGCCGGTCGGAAAATCAATCGCACGGGCGTTTTCGGCAATGAGCGCGATGTCTTCGTCCGGCAGATCGGAAAGGATTTCAATTTTTTTTAAAAACAGGGTCAATTCCATATCACCCTCCCGGCAGGATCAGAATGGATTCTCCAAGGTTTGCGGCGAGGTCATCATAGCACGATTCGGTTTTTTTTAAATAAAAAAATGATATAATGCCGACACTTTACCGGCTTTGCCGTTTTGATCCAAAGCGCGTGAAGGATTTCGATTCTCTCCAAGAAGGGTATGCATATGATGAGAGGGAAAATATTGATCGCGGCCGTGCTGGGAATGATCATGACGGTCGCGGTGATTTCGGCGGCAGCCGGAGCCGGCGGCACGGGGGAGAAACCGGACGGGCGGACGGTGCCGTACACGAAGATCCGTATGAGCGAATACCAGAACTTCCTTCAGAACTGGGACGAACGGAAGGATCCTCTGCTCTATGCTCTGATTTCGACGCCTGCCCAGTATCGAATCCTCTTCCATCCCGCGCCCACGATGCCGTCCCGGCGCCCCTTCGCTCCGGATGAATCCCTGTATGAAAAGGAACAGATTCTGGTGGTTGCCCGCGTGATGCCGTATCCGGAAGATGCAGACGGTGTTTTTGAAATCCGGAAGATCGTCGAAAAGGGCGGCAGCCTGTTGCTGTATTACACCTTCAACCGCCCAAAGACTCCGGCCGATTGGCAGGGAAAGGTTTATCTGGCCGTCAGGATTCCCAAACGTTTTTACCGAAAAATATTGTTCTTTGAAAATGGGAAGCCGGTTGGGGAATTGAATGCGGCGGCGGGGCAGTGGTCGGTTCCGGCCAGACAGCCGGCGAAGGACTATCCCGGGGATTAAAAAAGCCGGCGACACGACGGAAGCTTTCCTCAAAAAGGATCGTGTGAGGCGTCGGCGGGGGATAACGAAATAAAAACCACAATCAGGGGAAGACGATGGACGATCATGACGATAAGCAACCGCTCCGGCAAATCAGCCTGAAACGCTATGTGCTGGCGCTGCTTCTTTTCTGGACGGCAGCGACGGCCGGCTCACTGGGATGGAATCTTCATCAACAGCGACAGTCGATTCTGGATCTTGCCGGCGCCAGCGCCGCCACCATTTACGAGAAGGACGTTCTTTACCGGCGGTGGGTTTCCATGAAGGGGGGTGTGTACGCGCCGGTTTCAGAAGAGACGCCCGTCAATGTCTATCTCCAGGTCGCCAATCGCGACGTCACGACATCCGGCGGACTTTCGCTCACGCTGATCAATCCCGCCTATATGACGCGCCAGGTCAATGAACTGGCGCGCCTCGGTGCGTACAACTTTCAGGGCCACATCACCAGCCTCAATCCGATCCGTCCCGCCAACGCTCCGGATGCCTGGGAGGCCCGGGCATTGAAAACCTTTGAGCGAGGTGAAAAAGAGCAAAGAACGATCGAGCGGCTGTCGGGGGTGGAATATTTTCGCCTGATGCGGCCGTTTGTCACGGAAAAGAGCTGCCTGAAATGCCATGCCGCCCAGGGATACCGCCAAGGCGATATTCGGGGCGGGATCAGCGTTTCCATTCTCATGGCGCCGTTGCGGCAGGTTCAGTATTCCCGCGGGATGCAGCTGACGCTTGCCCACTTTTTCCTGTGGGTGATCGGCTTCGGCGCGATCGGTCTGGTCACGAGACGTTTGTGGGCGCAGACGAAAAGACGCGAGGAAGCGGAAGAAGCGGTCCGTGTCCTCTCCATCACCGATGAGCTGACCGGGCTGCACAACCGGCGGGGATTTTTATCCCTTGCCGAGCAGCAGCTGAAGATGGCGGCCAGGAACCGGCGGGGGATGCTGCTGTATTTTGCCGATTTGGATGGGTTGAAGTGGATCAATGATACCCTGGGCCATGAAGAAGGAGATCGGGCGCTCAGGGAAGCAGCCGCCGTTTTGAGGGAGACGTTCCGCACCTCCGATATTCTCGCCCGCCTGGGAGGAGATGAATATGCCGCCCTTGCCCTGGAAACGACGAAAGAGCATTCCTCGATCTTTACGGCGCGGCTGCAATCCCTGGTGAATGAGAAAAACCTTGAAGCCGGAAGGAAATACAGACTTTCCATTAGTGTGGGCGGCGTATTTTACGATCCTGAATCGCCCTGCTCGCTCGATGAACTCATTTCCGCCGCGGACAAACGGATGTACGAAAACAAACAGGGCAAGAAAAGAGGTCTGGCAAGCGGGGCCTCTCTCGCCGACAGCGCGCATCTTCCTTCCGGCAGCGAAAGGCGATAGAACGGGCGAATGCATCCGGTGCATGAGGAAGATGAGGGGATGTTTTCAACCACCGCCGGGACCACAAGATTCCATTGACAGGCAGGTCCGCTTTTTTTATAGTTCGTTCGCACGGGAAGGATTCCCATTGTTTCCCAAACGTTTGGCGGATTCGATGATGGAATAAACCATCCCCGCAAAAGCGTTCGACTGCCGGATGAGAAAGGTCCACATGACGCTTTTTCCCGAACATATCACCGCCTGTCCCGACTGCGACCTGATGCAGCGGATTCCCGTGCTTTCCGACGGTGAAACCGCGCATTGTATGCGCTGCGACCACCCCATAGCCGCAGGCAGGACCGATTCCCTGAAACGGACCTTTGCTTTTGCGGTTGCCGCCGCCATCGTTCTGGTCATCTCCAACGTGACCCCTCTCATGGGGCTTTCCGCCGTCGGGCGTCACGCGAGCACGACCATTTTCGGCGGCGTGCTGAAAATGTGGCAGGAAGGGCAGGGAATCACGGCCGCGATCGTGGCCCTCTGTACCGTCGTCGCTCCGACGGTTTATATCGCATTCATGCTGACGATTCTCATCGCGCTCAGACGAGACCCGGTGCCTTCGTGGGCCGGCACGCTGCTTAGGATTTCGGATGCCGGCAGGACCTGGTCCATGGTGGAAGTGATGATGCTCGGCATCCTGGTGGCGCTGGTAAAAATCGCCGATCTGGCAACCGTGATTCCGGGCATCGGCATGTTTGCCGTTTTCGCTCTGATTATTCTGATTGCGGCCATGACGGTCAGCTTTGATCCGCGTGAGGTCTGGGAGCGAATCCGGTGGGTGGATGAAGCGGCGCTGCCCGCCCGGGTGGAAGCGCCGATGCGCTCCGGCGAAGACCGGGGCGCGCCCGCAGGCTCGGCGGAAGGTCCGACCGCCGCCGGGCTCGGGTTCGTTCTGTGCGGAGCCTGCGGTCTGCTGTCCAAATTTGCCGATCAGGCCGAACCGGGGTACTGCCCGCGCTGCGGCAAGGCGCTGGCGGTTCGCCGGCGCCAAACGATTCAGCGCACGTGGGCTCTGCTGATCGCGGCGGCGATCTGCTACATTCCCGCCAACCTGATGCCCGTCATGAACACGACCATGCCCGCGTACGCCGAGAAAGACACGATCATGAACGGGGTGATCCTGCTGTATACGTCGGGGTCTTGGCCGCTGGCGCTGATTGTGCTGATCGCCAGCATCATCATACCGCTGGCCAAAATTGTTACACTGGCCTACCTGCTGGTTACCATTCAGTTTGGCAAGCCGGAAAGCCGGCGGGAACGCATCCGGATCTATCGGTTTGTTGAAATCATCGGCCGCTGGTCGATGCTGGACGTATTCGTCGTAACGTTCGTCGTCGCACTCGTCCAACTCCAGCCGCTCATGTCCGTGGAACCGGGTGCCGGCGTCGTCTTTTTCGCGGCCGTCGTCGTGCTGACCATGTTTGCGGCCGAGCAGTTTGACCCCCGTTTGATATGGGATTCCCCTGGAGAAAAGGAGAACAATCATGACTGATCCGGCGGATCTGTACAACCTTCCACGGTCCACGACCGTGCCGAAAAAGCGAATGCGGTTTTCCGCGGTCTGGATTATTCCCATTCTGGCGGCGCTTATCGGCGTCGGTATCGCCGTGCAGAAAATTCTCCATGAAGGTCCGACCATCACCATCGTTTTTAAAACGGCGGAGGGGATCGAGGCGGGAAAGACGTTTGTCCGGTACAAGGACGTTAAGATCGGCCTGGTGCAGAGCGTGAAACTTTCAAAAGATTTTACAAAAGTCGTGGTGACGGCCAAAATCGACAAGAGCGCGGCGGGCCTGATTGTCGAAGACGCCACCTTCTGGATTGAACTGCCGCGCGTTACGCTGAGCGGCGTCAGCGGCATCAGCACGCTCTTGTCCGGCAATCACATCGGTCTGGGAGCCGGAAAATCCCGGCGCCCGAGACACGAGTTTGTTGCGTTGGACATGCCACCCGCCATTTCCATCGATAAGCCCGGTCGTCAGTTTGTTCTTCGCTCGGATACGCTTGGATCCATCGGAATCGGATCCCCCCTGTATTGCCGGCAGGTGAATGTAGGACAGGTCGTCGGTTTCGATCTGTCGAAAGACGGCAAGTCGGTTGAGATCCGGGTTTTCGTGAACGCCCCTTATGACCGTCAGGTCACCCCTCAGACGCGCTTCTGGCAGGCCGGCGGTCTCGAGGTTTCGATGGGTTCCGGCGGACTGTCGCTCCAAATGCAGTCGCTGCTTTCGTTGCTGATCGGCGGCATCGCCTTTGAACAACCGATGACGGTGGACGCCGACGGTCGGCCGGCGGAGGAAGGCACCGTCTTCACGCTGTACAGCAACCGGAACGCCGCGGAAAGCCGGTATGAGGAGATCGTGACCCCCTATGTTCTTTACTTCAAGGAATCGGTGCGCGGCCTTGCCGTCGGGGCCCCCGTGACCGTTGCCGGTCTGCCGGTGGGCGAGGTCACCGACGTCAGTTTTGAATACGATCCGGCCAAGAGCGATATCCGGTCGCGGGTGGACCTTGTGATATATCCGTCCCGTTTCACGGAATACATGAAAACGTCTCCCGGCTCAGCCGTCAAGCCCCTGGATGAGCAGGGCCGTCGCACCTTCGTCCAGCGGATGGTGAACCGGGGCTACCGCGCGCGTTTGCGTGTCGGAAACCTCGTCATGGGTCAGTTGTACATTGCCATCGACCGCTTTCCGAACGCCCCTCCGGTCAAGAAAATCGATTGGAGCAAGCCGCCGTATGAATTGCCCGTCATGTCCAGTTCGCTGGAAGATCTGGAAACCCGTGTGAGCAGCATCATTGCCAAAATCGACAGGATGCCGCTGGAGGCCATCGGGAAGGATGTCAAGAACATGCTGGAAACCCTCAACCAGACGCTGAAAGACGCGGATCAGGTGATGAACCGTATCGACCGGGATACCCTGCCGGCCGTGCAGGCGACCCTGGAAGATCTGCGCAAGGCCCTCTCGACGGCCGATCGCGTGCTGAAAGACGCGGATCAAACGCTGGTCGGGAAAGATTCGCCGACGCAGCAGGAACTGCGGGCGGCACTGCAGGATGTTTCCCGCGCGGCGCGTTCGATCAATGAATTGATGGACTATCTGGAACGCAATCCCAACGCCCTTATCCGCGGCAAGGCTCAGGAGGTTCCCCAATGAACCAAAAATCCGTTCTCATCTTTTGCTTGCTGGCCGGGATTCTGACCGGCTGCGCTTCCGTTCCGGCGACGCGGTTCTACACGCTCAGTCCCTCGGCATCGCCTCCCGCGGCCCAGAAGGCCGGCTATTCCCTGTCGGTGGGCCCCGTTTGGATTCCCGCCGCCGTTGACCGGCCGCAGATCGTGTTGCAGACCGGTCCGAATCAGGTTTTGATCGCCGAATACGACCGGTGGGCCGCGCCGCTGAAGGAAGCGATTCCCCGGGTGCTCGTCGAAAATCTTTCCCTGATGCTCGGCGTGCAGGACGTTTCGGTTTTCCCGCAATCGGGGTCGTCGGAGGCATCCTACCGGATCATGATCGACCTTCTACGCTTTGACTCGCTGCCGGGCAAAGCGGCCGTCGTGGATGCCCGTTGGACCGTCCGTTCGACAAAGGATGGAAAAACCGGGAGCGGCCACACGAAGATTACCGAGACGGTTCGCGCAGACGGCTACGCGGAGCTGGTCGCGGCGCACAGCCGGGCGCTGGAGCAGTTGAGCAGCCAGATGGCCCGGACGGTTCGCGAAGTGGATGCGGGCAAACCGTAGCGGTTGCGGCGGGTCCGGGAAAACAGGCAGCTATGGCTGCGTCGTGCAACAGGCGCCGATACAGGATCCTCAGGAGAACTTCATGTCGAATGATCAAACGAACAGGCCGGCCGAACTGAAAAAAGACATTGGACTGGTGAGCGCTCTCGCCATCGTGGTCGGAATGGTGCTGGGCGCCGGCGCTTTCATGAAGCCGCCCGCGGTCATGGCCGCGGCGGGGGATTCCACGTGGGCGCTGGCCGCCTGGGTGATCGGCGCGATATTCAGCATGGCCGGAGGCCTAACGCTTTGCGAGCTGGGGGTTCTGTATCCCCGCACGGGCGGCGTCTATGTTTACCTGGAAGAGATCTACGGCCCCAAAGTCGCCTATCTGTACGGCTGGATGCTGACCTTCATCTTCGGGCCGGCGACGATCGGCGCGCTGGCCGGTTATTTCAGCTCCGTTTTCTGCCTCCTGTTTGGAATCCCGGACCACTACCTTCCCGTCATCGGTCTGGCCGTGATGGCATTTGTCCTTTTCGTCAACAGCGTCGGCGTCAAACAGGCGGGCTACCTGCAGGTGCTTGCGACATTCTGCAAGCTGATCCCCATCGTTCTGCTTGCCGTTTTCGGCCTCTGGAAAGGCAACGGCCATGTGCTGAACCTCTCGACCGGAGTCACCGCGTCCGCGACCTTCTCCGTCGCCGTCATCGCCACCCTCTTTGCCTACGATGGCTGGGCGCAGGTGGCGTCGGTGGCGGGGGAAATGAAGAATCCCGGCAAAATCCTGCCGCGGGCCGTCGTCGGCGGGCTGATCTTTCTGTCCGTCGTGTACATCGTCATCAATGTCGCCCTGCTCAAGGTTCTTTCGCCTTCCGAGATGGTCGCCCTGGGTCATGACGCCTCCGCGATTGCCGCCCAGAAGCTTTTCGGACTCTACGGCGGCAATCTGATTTCCGTGGGCATCATGGTGTCGATTGTCGGCGGACTCAACGGCTACGTGATGACCCTCTCGCGCATCGTGTTAACGATGGCCGAACGCAATCAGCTCCCCGGCTCGGGCGCCCTGAGCCGGATCGAACCGGACAGCAAGACGCCCGTGAACGCCGGCATTCTCCTGGTGCTCCTGTCCTTCATCTATCTTCGAATGCTCGACGCCGACCGCCTGACCGACATGGCCATGTTTGCGATCTGGATTTTCTACATGATGACCTTCGCCGCCGTGTTTATTGCCCGGAAGCGATTTCCCGACGCGGTCCGTAGCTATAAGGTGCCCTTTTATCCCGTGACGCCGCTTGTCGCCATCGGCGGCGCCCTCTACATCATGTACGGCATGGTCCTGAGCCAGCCCGTGAATGCCGCGGTTTCGCTGGTCCTGACACTGGCCGGAATCCCGGTCCTGTACGGCATGACCCGAGGGCTCCCCCGCTTCGAAGGCTTTGCGGTCAGCAAAAAATATTTCGTTCTGGGAGGGACGGCGCTTATCCTTGCCGTTTTGCTGATCACCCCGAAGTTTATCGACACCCGGCCGGTGCTGCGGGTTGCCGTTGAAATCTCCAATCCGCCCATTGCCTTTGAGGACGAAACGGGCAAGCCGGCGGGGCTTAGCATCGATACGATTCACGCGGTCGCCGGGGAGATGGGGTATCGGATCGCCTTCCGCCCCACAGCGCTCGAGCATATTCCCCTGGCCCTGGAAAAGGATCTGGTCGATGTCGCCGTCGGCGAACTGACGGTGACCCCGGAGCGCAGCCGGCGGGCGGCTTTCTCCCGAAGCTATCGTCAGGGGACGCTGGCCCTGCTGGTGCGCCCGGAGAGCCCGGCCGCCGCGCTGGAGGATTTGCGGGGAAAGGAGATCGGCGTCAAGGATCGTTCGACCGGCGATGCCTACATGAAACAGCTTTCCGGCTATCGCCTGCTCAGGCTCGACGTTTCCTCCGATCTGCTGGAGCTTTTCAACGAAGGCGCGCTGGATGCCGTCGTCTTCGACAAGCCCATCATCGACGAGTGGCTGGCCCGGGGGCTCGCCAAAGGGCGATCCATTCCGCTGGGTGAGCAGGAGCAATATGCCATTGCCTACCGGAAAGAAAACGCAAGGCTTGGCCGTGAGATCGATCGTGCGCTGGACAAATTGATCAAAAGCGGCCATATGGAAGAGCTGCAGAAGAAATGGCTGATCGGCCGCCAGGAAAGGCCTTCCTCATGAACGTGATTGCGACATCGGCATTCGATATCTTCAAAATCGGTCCGGGTCCTTCCAGCTCTCACACGCTGGGGCCCATGAAGGCGGCCGGCTGCTTCCGGCAGGCCTGCGCCGGACTGAAAAAAGCCGCTTTGGAAAAGGCGACGGCCATCGAGGTATCCCTGTACGGGTCGCTCGCCACCACGGGAAAAGGACACGGGACGGATCGCTCCGTAATTGCCGGCCTGCTGGGATGGAATCCGAAGACCGTCGATCCGGACGCCTTCGACCCGCTTGGCACGGATTCGAAAATGGTTTATACCTTCTGCGCCGGCAAAAAGGAGATTCCTTTCCGCGCGGGCGACATTCATTTCGACACAACCCCCGTAGATCTACCGCACCCCAATACCATGGTTCTCCGGCTCAAAGCGGGAAAGGGCATTCTCCTGGAGCAGGAATACTACTCCGTCGGAGGGGGCTTCATTCTCTGCAAGGGAGAGGCGGAGCGTCCGCGTCCGATTCCGCCGGTTCCCTACGCCAGCATGCACCAGCTTCGCGCTCAGATGGACCGTCTGAACATTGGCCTCGTCGAACTCCTGCGGCGCAACGAGAAGGTGGTTTCCGGTCTGGACGCCAGCCAGGTGGATACGGAACTGGATGCAATCATCGCCGCGATGATAAGCGCCGTCGAGCGCGGTCTGGCCACGGACGCCATTCTGCCCGGATCCATCGGTCTGGCCCGCAAAGCGCCGGTTCTTCTGCATCGGGCGCAAACGATGCCCGATTCGCCGGAGCGATTCATCATTTTGCTCAACGCCTATGCGCTGGCCGCCTCGGAGGAAAACGCGGCGGGTCACCGGGTCGTGACGGCGCCGACGTCCGGTTCGTCCGGAATCATTCCCGGAATTATTTACTTTGCGTTGAAACATCTGGGGATTTCCCGGGAGCTGATTCGCGAGGGGCTTCTCGTCGCCTCGGCCATCGGCGGCATTGCCCGCCACAACGCCAGCATCTCCGGAGCCGAAGTCGGCTGCCAGGGGGAAGTCGGCGTCGCTTCGTCCATGGCGGCCGCCATGATCGCGCATCTGCGGGGCTGCCAGATGGCCGTCATTGAAAATGCCGCGGAAATCGCCCTGGAGCATCATCTGGGACTGACCTGCGACCCCATCGGCGGTTATGTTCAGATTCCCTGCATTGAACGCAACGCTGTCGGCGCGATTCACGCCTACAATGCCTATCTTCTCGCATCCGCGGGGGATCCGACCCGCCAGAAGATCGACTTCGACGCCGTGGTGGAAGCGATGCTGGAGACGGGCCGGGATATGTCGGAGCGGTACAAGGAAACGGCCCGGGCCGGACTGGCCGTCTGTTCCATCCGTTGTTGAGCCGGTATCGTCATGGTTTGCGGGAGGGATCCGCAACGGCCTGCTCAAGGATTTTTTGTTTTTCCTCCATGCTCCGAATCGTCAGCTTGTAGGCCACGTAATATTTGTAAATGTTCCGGACGTAGGTGGTGGTCTCGAAGCCTACTTTTTCGGCAGTGACCAGCTCCACGTGGTTGAACCACCGGTTCGGGTCCAGGCCGCGCTGTTTCGCCAGCATCCGCATTCTTGAGATTTTTCCCGGTCCCGCGTTGTAGCTGGCAAAAGCAAAAAGCGATCGATCCTGATCGCTGAAGCAGGCATCCGAAAAGTAGTTGGTCATGAGCAGGTCCAGATACTTGGCGCCGGCGTGAATATTGGGCTCGGTGATCCGGATGTCTCCCACCTTCAGCAACCGGCCGGTTTTCGGCATAATCTGCATGATGCCGATCGCGCCGACGCGGCTGCGTTTGCTCTGGTCCAGCCGGGATTCCTGGAAGCCCTGGGCGGCCAGCATCAGCGGATCAAATTGGTACCGGTTGCCGTATTTCCTGAACAGGTTCAAGGTTTGTTCAAACCGTTTCCATTCCCCCGTGCCGGTCGGGTCTTTGATCTTTTCGATATTCCGGTGGTACTGCCGAATTCGGTCTTCGATCAAGCCGCGTTTTTTTATGACGTTGCGGTAGAAATCCATGATTTCCGATTTCAGCTGCGGGCTGTTCTTGCGGATGGCCCAGCCGATCCGGCCTTTGCTGCGGATCACGATGTCTTCCCGGACGGTGATGCCGGTCAGCACTTCCGCCCACAGCTTCGCCACCCAGTCGTCTGCGACGATGAATTCGAATATTTTCGCCTGAAGCATTTCCAGCAGGTCTTCGTCCTCCAGGGCATCCGGGACCAGGATGATGCGGACGGGTTTTTTGCGCTCCCGGATCAGGCGCTCATTCAAAAGGGTCAGACTTTCGTAATAACTGGAGGCTTTGCGCACGTGAACGGTCTTTCCGGCCAGATCGTCGAGGGTGCCCACGGCGGGAGACGACGGAGCCGCCACCAGGATTTCCGACACGCCGGGCCGATCGGTCGGCGCGGCAAAGTCCACGATCTTCAGGCGCTCCTCCGTCACGGTGATGTCGCCCGCGGCAATATCGCCGAGCCCGCCTGCCACATCACCGAGGAGAAGGTCCCGGGTGCGGGGAATGATCACGACGGTCAGCGGACGTTTTTTCAGCTTTCCGGCGTATTTTTTGTTGAGATAGCGCTCAAATTCCCGGACGGTGTCGCCGATCAACCCCTGTTCTTTTCCGCTGACGATCCAGTAAAGAGTGCGGCTCTGCGGAACCAGAACCCGGATCATGCGTTTTTCGAGAAGTTGATCGAAGTCGTCCAGCCGGACCTCATTGGCGATGGCAAGACTGCGCAGATGGGGCGTGTTGTTGTCCTCCGATGCCTGTGTTGCCGGTTCGGCCCATGAAGGACAGGCTGGAATCGTGAGGAAGGCCGCGATAAAAATCACGGCGAGAAACGGGACCCGGCGCAGAAGATGAAAGCATTCTTTTTTCATCTGCATCCCCTTTCATTCCGGCCATTGAAGAGGAAAGCGGCCGCAAGACCCGGAAAGGGGGAGGCGCAGCGCCACCCCCTTTCCGGTCCTTCTGAATCAACGACCGCGCTTGCGGGCCGCGGTTATTTTGTCTTCGGCTTTGCGGAGGGCGAAGACGGCATTTGGGCGGATTTGGCGTCTTTCACGTCCAGAAGCTCCACTTCAAAGATCAGCGTCGCTCCGCCGGGAATTACGGGGGGACGGCCCCGGTCGCCGTAGGCAATCTCCGAGGGGCAGATCAGCCTGGATTTGCCGCCTACCTTCATCATGCTGACGCCCTCCGTCCAGCAGGGGAACACCTGACTTAAAGGCAGTTCCGCGGGCTGGCCGCGCTTGACGGAACTGTCGAATTCCTTGCCGTCGATCAGCGTGCCCACATAGTGGACTTTGACCATGTCTGTAGCCTTGGCCTGAACGCCTGTGCCCGCCTTGATTTCCTTGTAGATCAATCCGGAGGCGGTTTTCTTCACGCCGGCTTCCTTCGCGGCTTTTTCCAGGAAGGGCTTGGCCAGCGCTTTCTGCTTTTCCGTGGTTTTCTGCATGCGGGCCTGGGCCAGTTCACCCAGTTTCTGCATGTAGGCTTCCGGTTCCGCCGCCAGCTTCTTGCCGCCGGCTGCCTCGGACATTCCCAACTGAACATACTTCAGCTCTTCGGGCGTCAGCTCAAACACGGACAGCTGCTTGCTGAGATGAACCCCCAGCGCGTAGAGGGTTTTCTGGTCTTCCGTTTTCGGCGCTTCGGGCGAACACCCCCAGACGGCAATCAGGGCGACACAGACTGCAACCATTAATTTACGCATAATGAATCCTTTCTTTTACCCTTTCTTTATTCCTGCTCCGGGATCGGGCGCCTGGTTCAGACGGGAACATCCGCCCCGGACGGCGTTTCCTCAAGCAGTTGAACCACCACGTTTTCTCCCTTCTTCACCCGGGAGACGTTTTCGTGCAAAACAATGAAGGCATTGGCTTCCACCATGGACTTCAGAATGCCGGATCCCTGCTCGCCCGTGATGCGCGCAGTATAGCGGTTTTTTTCTCTTTCAACAACTGCCCGGAGAAAATTTTTGACGCCGGCGCTCTTTTTTATTTCCTGGACGCTGACGGCGGTCAGCGTCGGGCGAAAAATCCGGGTATGCCCCTGCATGCCGAGCAGGAAGGGGCGGACGAACTGCTCAAAGGAAACCATAACCGATACGGGATTGCCGGGCAGACCGAAGAGGGGAACGCCGTCGATGGAGCCGAAAGCCAGCGGTTTCCCGGGCCGCATGGCCACCTGCCAGAAGTGCATGGCGTTGCCGATATCGCCCATCACGTCTTTGACGAAATCGAAATCGCCGACCGAGACGCCGCCGGAAGACAGGATGACATCCGCCCGCCGCGCCGCCTGGAATTTTTTGACCAGATCTTCCTTGTTGTCGCCGCCGATGCCCAAAAGAACCGGAACGCCTCCGCAGGAAAGAACCTGGGCGGCCAGCGAATAGGTATTGGAGTTGACGATTTTGCCGGGCGGCGGATCGGTTTCGATGTCCACGAGTTCGTCGCCGGTGGACAGGATCGCCACGCGCGGCCTCTGGTAAACCGAGACAAACGCTTTTCCCAGGGCGGCCAGCATACCGACATGCCCCGGACGCAAGACGCTGCCCGCCGTAATGACCTTCTCCCCGCGGTGTACATCCTCGCCCGGGAACCGGATGTCCAGACCCGGGGGTGCGGCGATGTTAATCAGCACCGTTTTGCCATTTTCTTGGGTGTCCTCCCGGCGGATGACGGCGTCCGCGCCTTTGGGGACTATCGCGCCGGTCATGATTCGCGCCGCCTGTCCGGCCAGAACCGTTCTTCGGGGAAGGCTCCCTGCGGCGATCGTTTCAACCACCTTGAGCTCGACGGGCTTTAAGGCGTGCGCGCCTTTCGTGTCGCCGGACCGCACGGCATAGCCGTCCATGGCGGAGTTGGCGGCGGAAGGGATGTCTCGGGGCGCAAAGACGTCCTCACCGATCACGCGGCCTGCCGCTTGCAGAAGGTCGACCTTTTCCAGGCCCAGGGGACGGCAGGCGGCCAGGACGGTATGCAGCGCTTGTTCTACGGAAATCATTTTGTTTCTCCAGCCGTTTTTCAGTAGCACACCTTATCAAAGACGGCCGGGTTGTCAATCAAAAAGCGAGGGTGAACGGAAGAGGTCCGGACGATACGTCAGGGGACCCGGCTCAACCAGCGATGAGCGGAAAGTGAAAAGAATGGTGGATGGTAAAAAGAAATGATGAGCAAGGAGTCGTGAGTGAAAAGCGAGCGGCGCCATGGCGCCCTTTTCGATAAACTCAAAAAAGGCCCTGTCGAATCATAACGAACGATGCCGGGAAACGACAGGCCGGGCAGCGGGAAGGTCATGCCCGGCCTGAACAACAAGGATGAAATCTGCCGTTAATGGCCGATGGTTATGGTTTCCAGCTTTTCACCCAGTTTGCTTCCCGTGCGATAAACAACGGAACAGCCATGCGTGATCCCCTGATTGGTGCGGCAGGTATTTACGGCGCCGATCCTCAGGGTATATTGCAGAGAATAAGTTCCCGGAGGAACGGAAAGGTTAAAGCGGGCAAAGCCGTCTCCGCCGGCATTGGTTTTCAGTCCGCCAAAATCATAGGCGATGACAAAAGCGCTTTTCCCGTCCCTTCCAACGACTCCCTCCCCGCCTACCGGCCACCCTCCGAAACCGGAAACGTCGGGACGGGCCATGGGGTTCGATGGGTTGAACAGGTGGACCCCCACCGTAAATTCATGGTTCGGGATCGCTCCGGAAAGATGGACAACCACCTCCATGTTATTTGTCGTCCGGCCGCTCAAAACCGACCAGTTGACCTGTCCAAACGACAGCGGCTGATTGAAGATGTCCCAGCCGGGCGTCAGCGGCGCCTGGCCGGTCGAGGCCCCCTGGCTCTGTCCGCCTTTGAACACCATGCTTTGGATGTTGCCCGACGCCTGATCCAGAGGGACCGTCTGTTTGGCCATGTTGTCATAGGTGATTTCCAGCACGGTTTTAGACTGCGGCGACGCATCTCTTCCATTGCCGTAGGCCGGGCCTCCCCACGCCGTCAAAAAAATTACGCAAAACAAACATGCGATAATACCGGTTACCCCCGATGCATACCCTTTTCTTCTGCTCATCCTCTGTTCCTCCCGTACATCATTAGGTTGGCTTGCTTCTGCGGCGTGACTTTCATCCTGATTTGAACGGCATCATATTAAGAAAATCATTGCGTGTCAACGGAGTTTTGGCGGCGGGCGAAATACAGGCGCGTGCGTTTGAACAACATTCTCTTCTCCATTGCCTATTGAAGTATATGAACATTTGCGCTAGGGAGTAGTTCGGTAAAATGGAAGGAAAAAGGGATGAACCAGCGGCAGATAAAAATTCGAGCGTTGCTGGCCGAAAAACAGGGCATTTTACTCGTCCATTACTACGCCCGGCCCGAGATTCAGGAAATCGCCGACGTGCTGGGGGATTCCCTGGCGCTGGCCCAGAAGGCGGCAAGTTCCGACGCCAGGGTGATCGTTTTTGCCGGCGTGCACTTCATGGCACAGAGCGCGGCAATGCTTTCCCCCGAAAAAACCGTTCTGCTGCCTCGCCTGGACGCCGGCTGCCCTCTGGCGGACATGGCCGGTCCGGACGCGGTGAGAAAAATGAGGCAGACTCACCCGGACGCCGTATTCGTGACGTATATCAACTCCACGGCGGAAGTGAAGGCCGAAAGCGACATCTGCTGCACTTCATCCAATGCGCTGAAGATCATTCAAACCCTGCCGCCAGCGAAAAAAGTGGTGATGCTGCCCGACGGCAATCTGGCCCGCCACGCTGCGGCCGCCACGGGCCGGGAGATTATCGCATGGGAGGGCTGCTGCCCGATTCACCAGGCGCTGACGGGGGAAGATGTTGCGGCCCGCAGGCGGGAGCATCCGCGGGCGGTGTTCGCCGCACACCCGGAGTGCCGTCCGGAAGTGCTGGCCCTGGCCGATTTCGTGGGGTCCACGTCGGCCATTCTCCAATTTGCACGAGACACAAAAGCCGGGGAAATCATCATTGGAACGGAAAAAGGCATTTTGACGCAACTGATCAAGGAAAATCCGGAGAAAACCTTTATTCCCGCTTCGGACGCGCTTTTCTGCGAAGACATGAAGAAAATATCGCTGGACGATATCGAGCGGTCGCTCACGATGATGCAGCCGGTGATCACGGTTCCCCGCCAAGTGAGCGTGGCCGCGAAAAAAGCCCTGGATAGGATGCTGGCCGTTTCCTGACCGACTGCTCGATTCGCCTGGATGACATTCCGTGAGAAAAATCGTCGATAAAAAAATGGTTCGCGATGCCCCGCCTGTGCGGGAGCTGCTGGAGAGGATCGCAAAGGGCGCGCAGTTCACGGACGCCCGGGGGTTGGTTCCCCCGGCGCGCCCGTTTCTGACCGCGCTGTTGTTCAAACGGCTGGAAGCGCCGCTGGTTGTCCTGTGCCCCACGGCGAGGGAATCTGCCGCCTTTGCCCGTGATCTGAAACTGTTTTTGGGGGAAGGGGCCGTGCTGCACTATCCGCCCCTCGATTTTCTTTCCATCGACATGTTCGCCCTTCAGCGGGAAGAAGAAGTGGCCCGTTTGAGCGTACTCACGCAATTACAAGTGGACAGCCGCAAGGTGATCGTCACCTCTCTCGCAGCCTGCCTGCAGAAAATTATGCCGTACGCCGAGTTTCAGCAGTATCTGAAAATACTTTCCACGGGCGATGTGCTGCTGATGGAGGAATTCCCGGAAATGCTCGCGGCGGGCGGCTATCAGCGGGTATCGCTCGTGGAAAATCCCGGCGAGTTCAGTCTGCGCGGCAATATTCTGGATGTTTTCCCGCCCGGTTCGCCGGATCCCCTGCGCCTGGAGATGGCGGGCGACGAGATCGAATCCATCCGGCGCTTTGACGCCGCGTCCCAGCGCTCGGGCGCGTCCGTGGATGCGTTCGTTCTGGGTCCGGCCGGTGAAATTCTTCTCGACGAAGAAAGGCTCAACCGCGCCGTGCGCAATGTCAAGCGCCGCGCAGACGATCTGGACCTGCCGCGCGATTTGCGCAGCCGTCTTTCGGAAACGCTTCGGGATCAATCCGCGACGTCTCTCAATCCGATTTTCCTGCCCCTGTTTTACGAGGACTACGGCGACCCGGCGGGCTTCGGCCTGCGGAAGCTTTCGAACATTTTCGACTACCTGCCGCCGAACTCGCTCGTGGTGATCGACGATCCGCTGGCCGTGGAGCAGGCGCATCAAAACGTTTCGGCCGGCATCGACAAGCTTCTGTACAAGGCGAAAGCGGCCGGCAGGTTTTATCTGGAGCGCGCCGGCCGGTATCTGGACGAAGAGATGCTCCGTGGACGAATGAACAGGTTTCAACAGGTATGGCTCTCCGGTCTGGCGCTGGACGGTCCGGGCAGCTCCGCCCCGGTGGTGGGTTTCGATTCCCGGCCGGATGCTCCCGTCGGCAGCTCTCCGGGCGCCGAAGGGAAGGAGGAGTCTCCCCTCGGCCGTGCGGCGGAAAAAATTCAAGACCGGCTGGCGCAGAACATGCCGGTGTTCCTGATGTCCCCCACGCCGGAAGATACGGCCCGCATCCGGCACCTGCTGGCGGAGTATGGCCTGCCCGCGCGGATGCTGTCGGCGGACAGCCCCCTGTTGGAAACCGTCCTGAATTCCGGTGACGGGGCCGCCCTGTATTTGCGGGAAGGAAAAATATCCGGCAGCTTCATGCTGGAGAGCCCCCGTCTGGCGTTCTGGAGCGAAGAAGATATTTTTGTCAAAAAGACGCCCCGCCGCCGCCTCCGCCCGCGGCGTGAAGGCTATTTTTTAAAATCTTTCGGCGATCTGAAAGAAGGCGATTTTGTCGTTCATCGGGATTTCGGCATCGGGCTGTACCGCGGACTGCAAAAAATCGCCGTGGGTGCTGTGGAAAATGATTTTCTGGTCATCGAGTATTTGGACGGCGACAAACTCTATCTGCCCGTGAATGCACTGGAGAAGATTCAGCGCTACCTGGGACCGGAAGGCAGCACGCCGAAAATCGAAAAGATGGGCGGGGCCTCCTGGGATGCGGTCAAGGAAAAGGTCAAAAAGTCGATCCGCGATGTGGCCCTGGAGCTGGTGGCGATTTATGCCGCGCGCGAGGCGATGGAGAGAAAGCCCTTCACGCCTCCCGACCGCGTCTATGAAGAATTTTGTTCGACGTTTGAGTATGAGGAAACCCCCGATCAGGCGAGGGCCATTGAAGACATTCACGCCGACATGGACGACATCAAACCGATGGACCGTCTGGTTTGCGGCGACGCGGGGTTCGGCAAAACGGAAGTCGCGCTGCGCGCGGCGTTCCGGACGGCGATGGACGGCAAACAGACGGCGCTCCTGGCTCCGACCACCATTCTGGCCGAGCAACACTTCACGACGTTTTCCCGACGGCTGGCGGATTTCCCCATTCGCGTGGAAGCGCTGAACCGCTTCCGGAGTCCGGCCGAAATCAAAAAAACGCTGGCGGATCTTCTCAAAGGGAGGGTCGATATCGTGGTCGGCACGCTCCGCCTGCTGCAGAAGGACGTGGCGTTCAAAAACCTGGGGCTGGTGATCATCGACGAGGAACAGCGCTTCGGCGTGTCGCACAAGGAAAAGTTGAAGAAAATGCGGACGCTGGTGGATGTGCTGGCGCTTTCCGCCACGCCGATTCCACGCACGCTGCACCTGTCGCTTTCCGGCATCCGCGATTTGTCGATCATCAACACGCCGCCGGAGGACCGGCAGCCCATCAAAACCTATGTGATGGAATTCGATGAGGACGTTATTCGGGGCGCCGTCGAGGCGGAGCTTGCCCGGGGCGGCCAGGTTTTTTTTGTCCATGACCGGGTGCGCTCCATTTACGGGATCGCGCACCTGGTGCAGCGGCTGGTTCCCCGCGCGCGCGTCGGCGTGGTGCACGGCCAAATGAAGCCCGCGGAGATTGAAAAAGCCATGGCGCAGTTTATCCGGCGCGAATTCGACGTGCTGGTCTGCACGACGATCATCGGATCGGGGCTCGACATCCCTTCCGCCAACACGATTTTCATCAACCGCGCGGACCGCTTCGGGCTGGCCCAGCTTTACCAGATCCGCGGCCGCGTGGGGCGCGGCAGTGAAGAGGCCGCGGCCTATCTGCTCTTGCCCCGCGGCGCACTGCTCTCGCGGGATGCCCTGCGCAGGCTCCAGGCCATCAAAGAGTTTTCCGAACCGGGTTCCGGGTTCCGCATCGCCTACAACGATCTGGAAATCCGCGGGGGCGGCAATTGGCTGGGCCTGTCGCAGGCGGGGCACGTTTCGGCCGTCGGGTATGAGCTTTACACCGAACTGATGGAACAGACCGTGCGGGAAATTCAGGGCGCTCCCGCGCCGGTCGAAGACGCTCTTCCCGAAATCCAGATGGGGATTTCCGCCTTTCTGCCGGAAGACTATGTGCAGGACGTCCACCAGCGCCTGGTCCTGTACAAAAGAATATCGCTCGCGTCGGATCCCGAAGACCTTCAGGATCTCCGCGCCGAACTGGCGGACTGCTACGGGCCCCTGCCGCAGGCGGCGGAAAATCTGCTGCGCGTGATCGGCATCCGCAATCTCCTCGCGCCGCTCAAGGCCAAAAAAATGGGGTTCGACGGAAAGTATTTTTACGTTTACTTCGGCGAATCCTCCCCGATTGACCCGACCAGAATCACCGCGCTGGCCCGGAAGAAAATCAAGGAATTACGCTTCACGCCCGATTTCAGGCTGTTTCTGCCGGCCCGCCCGGCCGGCGCGCCGGACCTTCTGGACCAGGCGGAAGAGCTTCTAAAGATGCTTGCCCAATAGCCTTTATCGGGATATGAATAAAAATGGTTTGCGGCGCGGCAAAACCGGTTTTGCCGGGGCCGCCTGTGGCCGTGGGGAGGGGGAAACAACGCATGATGACGCGGGCGTTTGCGCAAAATCCGGTTCGGCAAATGAGGCCGCTGGCGCTCCTGGCAATGCTTTGCGCCCTGTGTTTCGTTTGGGCCTGCGGATGCCGGGAAGCAGATCGCCCGCATGTTGCGACGGTCAACGGCGAAAAGATTTACCTGGAGGAATACCGGGCGCGGCTCAGCGACCGCAAGGGACTGTTTTCGCTTCGCGCTCTTCAGGATGAATCCGGCAAACGCAAGCGCCTGGAAGAGGAAATACTGGAAGCGTTGATTACGGAAAAAATCATTTTCCAGCGGGCGGGCGAACTGGGCCTCTCGGTCAGCCCAACGGAGCTGGAAAAGAGGCTTCTTGAAATCCGCAAAGACTACGGCGAAAATTTTTTTGACTTGCTCGTCCGACAAAATGTGCGCTATGAAGACTGGCGCGAAGCGATGAGAAGAGAAATGCTGATCGAGAAGTTGACGGCCGCGGACGTCCGTGCGTCCATCCGCGTTTCGGACGACGAAGCAGAGGATTTTTTTCACGAAAATTCCGGTTTTTGCAAATCCGGGGAAAAGGTCCGTGCGTTCCAGATCGTCACACCCGATCTGGAACGGGCAAGGGAAGTTGAGGAGAGGCTGAAAAAAGGCGAAGATTTTTCCGGGCTGGCCGAAGCGTTTTCCATCGGGCCGGAAGCGGTTCGCGGAGGGGACCTGGGGCTGATCGCCCGGGAGACCATGCCGGAGCCGCTGGATAAGACGCTCTTTTCTCTGCGGCTCAACAATAACAGTTCCATCGTCCAAAGCGCTTACGGATACCACATCTTCAGGGTCACCGAGCGGCAGCCGGCCCGGTCCCGGTCCTTTACGGAATGCCGAGCGGACATTCTGAACTTTCTCCGGACGCAAAAGGAAGAAGCGGCTTTTCGAGCCTGGCTGAACGCATTGCGGATGAAGGCCGTCGTAAAAAAGGAAAAGAACGTTCTTGAGTCAAACGCGCCATCATCATGATTTGAACAGGGGGAACCACGTGAAGGCTTTTATGAAAGGTTGTGCCGTCATCCTCGCCGTTTTGCTCTTCGGTTTGCAGGCGGCCGCGGACATAGCGGACCGAATTGTCGCCGTCGTCAACGGAGAAGTGATCACTCTTTCCGATCTTCACCGGGCTTTCGAGCCCTATGCCGACCAGATTGAAGCCAACTACAAGGGTCCGGACAAGGAAGCGTTTCTCCAGAAGAACCGGGAAGTTTTTCTGCAACGCATGATTGATCAGATCCTGATCGAACAGGAAGCGAAGAAACCGGGCGTCGGCATCGCGGACATCAAGGATGAAGAGGTCATGGGCGTGATCCGGGACATGCTGGCCAAAAACCAGATGACCATGTCCGCCTATCTGAAAAGGCTGGCCGAGGAAGGCAATACGCTGGATAACGTCAAAAAGGAAATCAGGGGACAGATGCTGCGCATGCGTCTTCTCCGTCGGGAGGTGCAGTCCCGAATTCTGGTGACGGACGAAGAAATCGGCGAGTATTACGACAAACACCGTCAGGATTACGAAGGCCGGGAAGCGGTGCATATCCGGCAGATTTTCCTGCCGGTGCCCCAGGGAGCGGATCGTGCGGCGCGCGACCAGGTCCGGGCCGAGACAAGCCGGCTGCGGGAGCGCATTCTGAAAGGCGAGCGGTTTGAAATGATCGCCGCCCGCTATTCCAGGGGGCCGTCCGCGGACGAAGGCGGCGACATCGGCTTTGTGGAACGGGGCGTCATGATGCCGGAAGTCGAAAAGGCGGCCTTCAGCCTGCCTGTGGGGGAAGTCAGCGATGTCATCGAAACGGAAGCCGGATTTCTCCTGCTCTTGGTGGTGGACAAGAAGGGGGCGGGACTGAAGCCTCTGACCGTGGTGCGCGATGAAATCAAATCGAAAATCGAAGATGAAAAAGTCGCCAAAAAATATGACGAATGGATCGACGGCATCCGCAAAAAATCCTTCATTGACGTCCGGCTTTAGGATACGGCGATGGATTGCATAAGAATCAAGGGCGCCTCCCAGCACAATCTCAAAAAAATCTCTCTCGATATTCCCCGCGAGCGGCTGGTGGTGATCACCGGCGTTTCCGGCTCCGGCAAATCTTCTTTGGCCTTCGACACCATCTACGCCGAGGGCCAGCGCCGCTATGTTGAGTCGCTTTCGACCTACGCTCGCCAGTTTATCGGCCAGATGGACAAGCCGGACGTGGAATCCATCGAAGGTCTTTCGCCCGCCATCGCCATCGAACAGCGGGCGGCCAGCCACAATCCGCGATCCACGGTGGGCACGGTCACGGAAATCTACGATTATTTTCGTCTGCTTTTCGCCGGCATCGGCCTCTGCCACTGCTCCAGTTGCGGGCGGGAGATTCACTCGCAGACCATCGACAGCATCCTGCAAAGCGTGCTCGACCTGCCCGAGGGGGAGCGCTTCAGCATTCTGTCGCCGCTGGTCCGGGGTAAGAAGGGCGAGTTCGCCAAAGAATTGAAGAAGCTCCAGAAGGAAGGCTTTGCGCGGGTCCGCATTGACGGCGAAGTCCGCGACTTGGCCGAGGATATCGTCCTTGCCAAAACCAAACGCCACGACATCGATCTGATCGTCGACCGCCTGGTCCTCAAGGACGGCATCCGCAAGCGGCTAAGGGACTCCCTGGAAATTGCCGCACATAAAAGCGAGGGATTGGTCCGCATTGCCCGCGCCGACGGCCGGGAAACCCTGTATTCCGAAAAATACGCCTGTCCGGACTGCGGCATCAGCATGCCGCCTCTTGCCCCCCGTGTGTTTTCATTCAACAATCCCTACGGCGCCTGCCGCGAATGCAACGGTCTGGGATCGCGGATGCACTTCGCTCCGGACCTGGTGGTGCCTGATCCGGGTCTTTCGCTGCGCGAAGGGGCCATCGCTCCCTGGGCCAACCGCAGTTCGCTGTACTACTTTAACCTGCTGGACACGCTGGCCCGACATTATGGTTTTGACATCCATACGCCTTTTTCCAAGCTGCCGGAAAAAATCCGCAACGTTCTGCTGTACGGATCGGGATCCGAATCCATTAAATTTCACCTGGACCGTCCGGACAAACGCTATTTTGTCCAACGGCCCTTTGAGGGCGTCATCCGGCAGCTCGAGCGCCGCTGGCGGGAAACCGCGTCCACCGGCGTGCGCAGCGATCTGGCCCGCTATATTGACCTGCGGCCCTGCGAGGCCTGCGGCGGCGCAAGGCTGAAAAAGGAAAGCCTGGCCGTCACCGTGGGCGGAAAAAACATTTATGAGCTGTGCCTTCTGTCCATCCGCGAATGCTTCGATTTTTTCGAGGGACTCCGGCTCACCGACCAGGAGGAGCGGATCGTCGAACGCGTCTTGAAGGAAATCAAAAACCGCCTTTCCTTTCTGCTCAACGTCGGCATGGACTATCTGAATTTGGCGCGATCGACCTCCACGCTGTCCGGCGGGGAGAGCCAGCGCATCCGGCTGGCCACGCAAATCGGCTCCGGGCTGATGGGCGTTCTGTACGTTCTGGACGAGCCGACCGTGGGCTTGCACCAGCGAGACAATCTGCGCCTGATCGATACGCTCAAGAAGCTGCGCGACATGGGCAACACGGTACTGGTGGTGGAGCACGACGCCGACATGATGCTGGCCTGCGATCATATCGTCGATATGGGACCGGGCGCCGGTGTACAGGGCGGGGAGGTGATTTTTCAGGGCAGCCCCGCCGAAGTGCTGCAAAGCGAAACGTCGCTTACCGGGCAATACCTATCCGGCCGGAAATGCATTGGGCTTCCCGTCTGGCGGAAGGTCAGAGGCCGTCATATCGTCCTGGAAGGCGCATCGGAAAACAACCTGAAGGACATCGACATTCGGATTCCGACGGGCGTCCTGACCGCCGTGACCGGTGTTTCCGGCTCCGGCAAAAGCACGATGGTGATCGAAACGCTCTACAAGGTGATGGCGCGCCGCCTGAATCAGCACAGCGGCTCCATGGGCAGAATCCGGCGCGTCCGGGATATGGGGGGCATCGAGCGGGTCATTATGATCAATCAGCAGCCGATCGGACGAACGCCGCGGTCCAATCCCGTGACCTATACCGGCATTTTTTCCTTTATCCGCGACCTGTTTACCGGACTTCCGGACGCACGCGTCCGCGGATACAAGCCCGGACGCTTCAGCTTCAACGTCAAAGGGGGCCGCTGTGAAGCCTGCGAAGGAAACGGATTGATCAAAATCGAAATGCACTTCCTTCCGGACGTTTACGTCACCTGCGACGCCTGCCGGGGCAAACGCTTCAACGCGGACACGCTGGACATCAAATACAAGGATAAAAGCATTGCCGACGTGCTGGACCTGACGGTGCAACAGGCACTGGATTTTTTTTCCAATATCGCCTCCATCCGCTCCCATCTCCAGCTGCTGGCCGATGTCGGCCTCGGGTACATCCGCCTCGGACAGCCGGCTACGACGCTGTCCGGCGGCGAAGCCCAGCGCATCAAACTGGCACGGGAGTTGGGGAAAAAAGTGAACCGGAACACCCTGTATATTCTGGACGAGCCCACCATCGGCCTGCACTTTGCGGATATTCAGAAGCTGCTGGACGTGCTGATGCGTCTGGTGGACATGGGCAACACCATGGTGGTGATCGAGCACAATCTGGATATCATCAAGTCCGCGGATCATATCATCGACCTGGGACCCGAAGGCGGCCCGGGCGGCGGACGGATCATCGCCTCCGGCACGGTGGAAGAGGTGGCTAGAGACGAACAATCGTTCACCGGAGCCTTTTTGAGAAAAGTTCTCGACGGTGCGCGGGGGAGGCCGGACCGGCCTCGCGGGGAGATGTGACCGCCCCGGCGCCCGAAAGCCGTTTTTTTATTTGGCGCGCGATGTGGTTTTCGGGTATAAATAAACCATCCGCAGCCGGCGCGCCGATGGCGGGCCGGAAAAAAATCAAGGATTGTGGGAGAAAAAGCGCATGCAGCCCGATTTGTCGCCGCCGCTAAACCACCGGCATACACTCCTGCTGATTGATGACGAGGAGGCCATCCTCGAGATCATGACCGCGATGCTGGCGGATGAAGGCTATGATTTGCTGACGGCCGGTTCCGCGGAAGAAGCGCTGACCCTCCTCAAGGCATCGCCGAATGTTTCCCTGATTATTTCCGACCAGCTCATGCCCGGCATGACGGGTGTGCAGTTTTTCGCGCAGGCCCGCCATATCTGTCCCGACGCCCTGCGGGTTCTCCTGACGGGCTATACGGACACGGATGCGATCATCGACGCGATCAACCGAGGGGGGATTCACCAGTATCTGACCAAACCCTGGCGCAGGGAGGAGCTCCTTCATACCATCCGGCAGATGCTGGGCAAGGCGGAATTGATGATCGAGAACCGGCGGTTGGATGAACTGGTCAAAAAACAGAATGCCGAGCTCCTGGAACTCAACAAAAGCCTGGAAGAAAAAGTGCAGCTGAAAACCCGGCACCTGAACCGGAGTCTCGAAGAGCTCCAGTCCAGTCTGGAAAGAATCCGGATGATTCTGGAGGGGACGGTGCTGGCCATGTCCCGGATCGTGGAAAGCCGAGACCCCTACACGGCCGGTCATGAGCAGCAGGTGGCCAGAATCGCCTGCATCATCTCGGAGAGGCTGCTTTTGCCCGTGGACCAGGTGGAGGCCATTCGGGTCGCCGGCCAGCTCCATGACATCGGGAAAATTTCCGTTCCGTCGGAGATCCTGACCAAGCCGGGGCGGTTGAGCCCCCTGGAAATGGAGATGGTCAAAACCCACTGCCAGAACGCCTATGATATTCTCAAGGCGATTGCCTTTCCGTATCCGGTTGCGAAGATCATCCTGCAGCACCACGAACGGATGAACGGTTCCGGCTATCCGCAGGGATTAAAGGGAGAGGAAATCCTCCTGGAGGCGCGGATCATCGGCGTCGCCGACGTGATGGAAGCCATCTCCTCGCACCGGCCTTACCGCCCCGCCAAGGATATGGACACGGCCATCCGGGAAATCACCGAAAACCGAGGAACCCTTTACGACACGAAGGTGGTCGACGCCTGTCTCGACATTTATACCCTGCAGGGACCCAAAGGCTTCCTGCCGTGAGACGGCCTGCAAAAGATTCCGGCCTTCCTAGCGGTAAAGCCGTTTGTCTTCCATGTAGCGGAGCACGCTTTCCGGCGTCAGGAAACGAACGGATCGGCCCGGATGTATTCTGTTCCGGATATCCGATGATGAAGTGTCCAGAAACGTAGTTGGCCGGAATAAAATCGATGCTCCCCCTGAATCCTGAAAAACATCTTCCGTCGCATCGTAA
>Ga0116147_1001222_pt1 | contig 28624 bp, 22 predicted proteins | sample AD_JPNHG3_MetaG_FD_89749 | JGI IMG/M metagenome (GOLD analysis project Ga0116147, IMG submission 89749) | Active sludge microbial communities of municipal wastewater-treating anaerobic digesters from Japan - AD_JPNHG3_MetaG | ecosystem: Engineered > Bioreactor > Anaerobic > Digestate | place...
CTTCTGGGCTACCCGTCCTATATGGCTAAGGCTCTGCAGTGGGAGCTGATGACGGCCAACGAGTGGCAGCACGCCTGGTATGTTCGGGACCGTTGGCAGGTGACGCCGAAGCTGACGCTGACGGCCGGGCTTCGCTACGAGTTCTATCCGCTGGTGGAACGCGACGACCGGCCCATGGAATACCTCGACTTGCACAGCACTGTTCCCTGCGCGACGGGCGAGTGCTTCGAAATGGTGCTGGACAACGACACCAGCGTGAGCAAGAGCCTGTTGGCGCCTCGCGTCGGTTTGGCCTACCGGTTGACGGACAACGACGTACTTCGTGCGGGTTACGGAGTCACCTACAGTCCCCTTCCGTTGGCGCGTCCCCTACGGGGTACATACCCCTTAACAGTGAGCATGGACTGGAGCGCTCAGACTTCCTTTGTACCCTTCCGTACGTTGGCGGAGGGCATCCCGTTCTTTGTAGGTCCCGAAACATCTCCCGGTGCACGTCTTCCACTACCGCCTACCGCGATGGTGCGCACCATGCCGGAAGACGAGCTGATAAGAGGTTACATCCAGTCCTGGAACGTGACATACGAGCGGAAGCTGCCGGCGGAGTTCGTGGTCTCGCTCGGCTACGTTGGGACTTCCACAGTTCATCAGATGGCACGACACGACATCAACTGGTCTCCTCCCGGAGGGGGAGACACGGGAAGGCAGCTGTATCCCCACAGCACTACGGGAATCTACTATTTCAACGGTTGGTTGAGTGCGAACTATCACTCCCTGCAAATCGCCATCAACCGGCGGTTTGTGGACGGGTTGTTCGTCAAGGGGGCCTATACCTGGGGTCGGGCCATCAACATGACGGACGATGAAGGGAATGCCGATCTCAGCTGGAATGATCCCGCGCTGATTTACCGCAACCGAGCACAGGCGGGCTACAACCGGCCTCATATTTTGCAGCTGGCGACCATCTACGAGATTCCTTGGGGTAAGGAGGGTGACAGCCTTGCCGCGAAGATCTTGGGGAATTGGCAGTTGAACGGTATTTTCTCGGTGAACAACAACGCGCCCTTCACGGTGGGCACGTCCTCGCCGATCAACACCCGGGCCAATTCGCAGACGGCCGACCAGGTGAAGGACGAGGTGGAGAAACTGGGCGGTATCGGACGCGGAACCCCGTACTATGATCCGAAAGCGTTTGCTCCGGTGACTCGGGTACCGGGTGTGCATTGCAACCCGGCGGACACTTCCTGCTACGGCAACAGCGGCCGGAACATTCTGCGGGGGCCGACGTGGGTGAATCTGGATCTGTCGATTTTCCGGATTTTCCCCATCACCGAGGCGTTGAACATGGAGTTCCGGGCGGAGTTCTTCAATTTCACGAACACGCCCCACTTCACTAACCCCGACGCCAGTGCCTCGTCGAGCGGTTTCATGGAGATCCGAGGTACGAGTGACGACGCCCGAGAGCGTGTCGCCCGTTTCGGGTTGAAGTTTAGATGGTGACGTTCAGCCGGAGCGATGCGGAGAGAGTGGGCGGATTCGTTGACTCTCTCCGCTCATCTCAAAGCCGGGAATGTTGAGCGTAGGTCGGCGTTGGGTCTTCCCCATGCGGCGCTAGTCGATCGGCTGTCAAAAGGGGGAAACCAACCGGAATAGGCAATCCCCTGCCGGGTTTGCCGTTGGTTCAGGGTGGAGGTGGCTGAAATGCGAGGATCTTTACTTACCACCTTAATGGTATCGGCTTTAGCGTGGTCGGGTTATTCATATGCTCAGCCTGAAACTCCGGTGGAACAATGGAGGGGCAAGACGATCCTATTCATCGGAGCCCATCCGGACGACGATTCCCAATCCCACGGGACGTTGGCGATGTTGCAGGACCACGGCAATCAAATTTATATCGTCATACTGACTAGTGGGAATGTGGGGACCCAGGATCCGAAACTGTCGAAGTTTAGTTTAGCCGAGATCCGGCGCCAGGAAGAGTTGGCGGCTCTTGCGGAGGTGGGCGTACCGGCGGATCATTACATCAACCTTGGTTACGACGACGGGTTATTGGAATTTGCGGACAGGTACGAAGTGGTGGGCAAGCTGGTGCGGCTGATCCGGACGTATCGGCCGGATGTGCTTATAGCCTTTGATCCGGGTCCCGGCTACGAGCGCTGGCACAAGGCCGACCACCGGGCGGCGGCTTTCCTGGCGGCGGATGCGACGCGGGCGGCGATGTGGCGGCTTTTGTTTGAGGGACAGATCATTCACGAGGGTTTGCAAGCGCACCAAATTCCGGAATTTCTGTTTTTTGATTCGCCGCGGGAAGCGGTCAACACGTGGGTGGACATCAGCGGTTATGTGGACCGGCGGATTGCCGCCAGTATGAAGTATGTCAGCCAATGGAGTTCGGGTTGGGAGAACTACACGGGGCCCGATCTTCCGGAGGCGGACCGTCGGGCCATGGAGGAGCGTGTTCGGAGCCGGTTGATCATGCGGGATGGTAAGCCGGTGGAAGGTTTTCGGTATTACAAGGGCATGCCGGACGGCATGGGCCGGTAAGCCGGCGGACTGGGGTCCGTTGCTTGAGGCGGGTAACGTGGACCCAGAGAAATGAGCCTTGGTTTGCCGGGAGATTGGGAGAAGGAGGAAAAGGTCAATGAGCACTCGTAAGAATGTTTCGAGGCGCGAGTTTGTGACTACGGCCGGCACTGTGGCTGCCTTCACGATCCTGAAACCTGAGACGGTACGAGGCACAGCGGCAAATGACGCCGTGTCCCTTCTCTGGGTAGGCGCCGGCGGTCGCGGAACAGCCGATGCGAAGGGTCTGGTGGCGGCCGGGGCTCGGATCGTGGCGATCGCGGACGTTTTTCAAGAGAGAATCGATGCGGCGAGGCAAGTCTTCCCCGTTGAGGAGTCGGCTTGTTTTACAGGTTTCGACGCCTACCGAAGGGTTCTGGAACGGGAGGCCGACGGTGTCATTTTGACGACTCCCCCCGGCTTCCGGCCCGAAGAATTCTCCAGCGCGGTAGAAGCCGGCAAGCATGTGTTCATGGAGAAACCGCTCGCCGTAGATACCTGGGGATGCCGCACGGTGCAGGAGCAAGCCGATCAGGCGAAGGCCAAGGGCTTGAGTGTGGTGGTGGGGTTACAGCGGCGGTATAGCAAGGGTTATCGAGAAGGGCAGCGGCTTGTCGCGTCGGGAGCGCTGGGCACGATTGTGTCGGGGCGCGGCTTCTACTTGACGGGCGATGTGTGGGGAGGTAAGACCTGGCCGAGGGAAGACTTCCCGAGCGAACTACATTGGATGACGCGTAATTGGTATTACTTCCGCGCACTCTCGGGTGATTTGATCACCGAGCAGAACATTCACAACCTTGATGCCTGCAACTGGCTGCTGGGCGGCCACCCGGAGCGCTGTGTCGGATACGGCGGCCGGCAGTGGAGGCGCTACATCGGCGACATTTTTGACCACTTTAACCTGACCTATGAGTATCCGGGAGGTGTCCATCTGACCTTCATGTCGGGCCAGTTCTGCAGCCTTCACGACAGTTCGGAGCAAATTCTGGGCAGTGACGCGGCCTTCACCAATTCTCGGGCCGGCCAGAAGATCGAGGGTAAGACCAATTGGGAGTTCACGGAAGAAGACCGCCCGGATCGTAACGAATGGGAGGCGTTCGTCGCGAGCGTGCGGGAAGGGCCGATTCGATCTGATGCCTACCACGGTGTGGAGGCGACTTTCACGACGATTCTCGGCCGTGAAGCGGCCTACCGCCGTGAGGAAGTGGAATGGGATCGCCTGTGGGAGGAAAACCAAAAGCTTGAACGTAAGCCCTATCCGGTGGCGTAGGAACACCGTGAAGCCGCTGCTGAATTGGGGGTAGGACATGACAGGGATTTGCAATCGCAGAAAGTTTCTGTGGGGGACGTCTCTCGCCACTCTAGCTGTCGGAGGCCTAAGCAGAGCCCAAGGTCATTCCAACTTGGCTGTCCGATCCGAGTCGGGGGACGGCCTGAAGAAGGCGGTTTGCATAGGCGTTCTTCCTAGGGAGCTCAGCGTCGCCGAGAGATTCCAGCTGGCGGTCGAGGCCGGGTTCGAAGGGGTCGAGCCGAACACACTGTCGACTCCGGAGGAAGTGGAGGAGTACCGGGAGGCCTCCCGACGGACAGGTCTGCGGATCCACTCGATCATGAATGCCGACCACTGGCGGTATCCTTTAAGTGATCCCGATCCGGCGGTCGTCAACCGGTGCGTCGAGGGAATCAAAACGTCTTTGCGGAACGCGCACGAGCTGGGTGCCGACACGGTGTTATTGGTGCCCGCCGTGGTGACGGCCTCCGTTCGTTATATTGAGGCGTACCAGCGCTCTCAAGAGCGGATTCGGGAACTCCTACCGTTAGCCGAAGAGCTGCAGGTAGTTCTTGCTATTGAGAATGTCAGTAACCGCTTTCTTTTGAGCCCATTGGAGTTTGCTCGGTATATTGACGAGTTCGACAGCCCCTGGGTGAAGGCTTATTTTGATGTGGGCAATGTGACTTCGATCGGGTTTCCCCAGGACTGGATCCGTATGCTGGGATCCAGGTTGGTGAAAGTCCATATCAAGAAGTTCGAGCCGGGGGTGGAGCATCCGACGTTTGATCCCTCCGATCGAAGGACCCAAGGCATCGACTGGCCCGGTGTTCGCCAGGCGCTGGCCGAGGTGGGGTACGAAGGTTGGGTGACCGCCGAAGTCGGCAGTGGCTCGGCCGAGTACCTTCAAGAATTGAGCCGACGTATGGACCGAATTTTCGCCGGTCTGAGTCCGGCCTGATCTGAAATGCATAGAGCAGCGTCGTGGTCCGGGGCCGGACGGAGGAGTGGCCTGAGACTCCGGGCGGAGCGAGTCGTACTCTAGAAGTGGAGATCGCGCGGGCTGTGACGACGGTGTCGGCGAAACGCAGGCCTTGCTATCGGCGGATGCGAAGCAGCCGCCGTGGTCAGGTTTCGCAACGCTAAACCGCTTTTCCGGCTACCTCCGTGCCATGCAGCCTGATTCAGCTTTGGTACCATGACTTGTGATGTTTCGCGTCGCAATCGTCGGCCGTCCAAACGTAGGAAAGTCAACCCTCTTCAATCGGTTGGCTCGCCGCCGCAAGGCCTTGGTGGGGGACGAACCGGGCATTACGCGCGACCGGATCTTCCATGTCGTTCGCCTGGGAAACCGAGCGTTCGAGTTGATCGACACGGGGGGCATCGTTCCCGACGAAAGCGATGAACTGCATGCGAAAGTTCTCGCCCAGGCCGAAGCCGCCATCCTTGGTGCCGACTTGGTCTGGTTCATGGTGGATGCCCGCTCCGGAATGATCCCGTTGGATGAGGAGGTCGCTCGGAGACTACGGGAGTACGGCCGACGCTTTTGGGTGCTGGCCAATAAGGTGGACGGAAACCGACTGCAAAGTCTTTCCTGGGATTTCACCCGCCTGGGAGCCGAAAGACTGTTTCCGATGTCGGCGGAGCACGGCACCGGTGTAGACGAACTGATCGAGGCGCTCGAAGGGGAGCTGCCCGGGGGTGTCACGGTTCCTGAACCAGGCCAAGTCGAGATCTCATTGGCCGTGGTGGGACGCCCGAACGTTGGGAAGTCGTCGATTGTAAACCGCTTGTTAGGCGAGGAACGAGTCATTGTCAGCGAAGTGCCCGGAACCACGGTTGACGCCGTGGACTCGGTGCTCGAGGACGAGGGAGTCAGGTACCGCATTGTAGATACGGCGGGTATCCGTCGCAAAGGTAAGACAACGGGTGCGGTGGCCAAGGGTGGTACGGCCATGGCCCGCCGACACATTCGTCGGGCCGACGTCGTAGTGCTGGTACTTGATGCCACGGACGGGGTCACTCATCTGGATGCGGTTATCGGAGGCTATGCCCACGAGGAAGGACGATCCGTAGTGATTGCGGTTAACAAGTGGGATCTGGTGACGAAGAACGAGTACACGATGCATCAGGTCGAACGGGAGTACCGCCGTCAGCTACGTTTCCTCGACTATGCGCCGATGCTGTTCGTGTCGGCCAAGACCGGGCAGCGGTTGAACAGGCTGCTGAGAACGGTGAGGGAGGCTCACGAAGGAGGTGGGCGGCGGGTTCCCACCCCCGAGTTGAATCAGTTCATTCAAGGGGAGGTGGCGCCGATTCTGATGAGGGACTCCAAACGAAAGTTCCCGTTAAAGTACATATGCCAGATCGGGACAAATCCACCGACGTTTGTGGTTTTTTTGCGAGGGGGCGAAAAGCTGCACTTTTCGACCGTCCGATTCTTGGTCAACCGGTTGCGGGAACATTACGGTTTTTACGCCAGTCCCGTTCGGTTGATTCAACGCACGGCCCGCAAGGCGTCTTCCCCGTAACTTGGGGTTCCGGAAGACCGAGGAGGTAGAGCATGGAGAAGCTGGGGGTGATGGTGGTAGGTCCGGGCTGGGTGGCCGGTCAGCATTTGGCGGCTTTCGCCGCCAGGAAGGACACCGAGGTCCGAGTCATCGCGGGGAACGGTCCGGAGGATCGTACGAGGGCCCGGGGATATTGCGAGAAGCTGGGCCTCTCATGCGATTACGTCGAGGACTACGGCTCGGCCTTGCGGCGCGAGGACGTGGACGTTGTTTGCCTATGCACCCCGAATTACCTGCACTACGAACAAGCGGCGGAGGCCTTGGCGGCTCGAAAGCATGTGTTGTTGGAGAAGCCCATGGCCCTAAAGCTGGAACAAGCCAAAGATCTGGTTGCTTTGGCGGAGGCGGCGGGGGTCCGCACCCATGTCGGTCATGTCGTGCGCTATTACGACGCGGTTCGTGGATTGTGGCAGGCTGTCCGAGGGGGCGAGATCGGCGAAGTTTATTACTGTGAGGCCGGCTACTGGCATGAGATCGCGCCGGGCTGGAAGACTAGTCGGGCGAAGGCGGGCGACGCTTTGCTGATGGCGGGTTGTCACGCGGTGGACATGGTTTGTTGGATGATGGGAGAAGAACGCCGGGTCCGACAGGTCTTCGCCTGGTCTGTGCCGGCTCGGCGCCGGACGGATTTCGAGTACGAGCCGACGATGGGGCTGCTGTTGCGTTTCGATAACGGCAGCCTGGGGCAAGTCGGGGTCTCCCTGGAGAGCCGAATGCCCTACAGCTTTCACCTGCAGGTCAATGGTACTCGTGGAGCCGTACAAAGGAACGGTCTGTATTCGGATCGTTTTCCAGGACTGCGGGCCTTTGTTCCCTTGCCTGCCGACTATCCTGACGACGCCGAGGTCTCCCGGCATCCTTTTCCGGCGGAGATTGAAGAATTTATCACGGCCGTAAGGGAAGAGCGCGAGAGTTCCTTGAGCTTTGCACGGGCTTATCCCGTCTATGAGGTTGCCTTTGCCGCCGAAAGGTCGGTGCGGCTCGGGCGGCCGGTGGACCTTCCCCTTTCGCCGGAGGACGACTGACACTGCCGGTCGGAGGGCGAAGATGGGAGAGACGTCGTACCATGGGAGGGTGTAAGGCAAGCGGCCGCGAGGCGAACCTGGCGGGGATTTCAAAGAAGGAAAGGGGAATCGCCAAGATGAAGTGCAGGGTTTGGAGCGACTGGCGTTTCCCTCGTCCTGTAGCCGTACCGGGAGAGAAGCTGCCGACCCGGCGTTAACCGGTGGAGGAATCTGAAGTTTTGCCTTATCAGTTTCGTTTTCGGGTGCTATACTGACGTATCATGGTCGTTGGGGTTCCACTTTTAGGTTGGAGGTTTTCTCCGTGGTGAGCCGCACCGAGTCCGGTGGGACGGGGGATAGGTAAATCTCGGGCTTCCGGGGAACGACAAGGAGAACGCGGGTGTTATGGTGATAGAAATAGGCTCCATCGGAAACACCCAGAACTCATGGTAGGAGGTAAGAGTATGCGTCGGCTGACAAGTAGCGTTGCGTTCTTAATCCCTTTCCTGTTGGCCAGCGGGATGTTGCTGGCTCAGGACAAGGAAAAGATCAAGCGGTTGACTCCCACGAACAAGGGAACTACGGGGTTATTCAATTTGGCCGTGGCGGATACGTTTCGGCAAGGAGAATTTTCCCTGAGCTTTGGTGCCCACCATTTTAATCGGGATCCCGGAGACTTGGATTACACCATCTTTCCGGTGACGTTCACGGTCGGCTTAACCGATCGCATCGAGCTGTTCGCCTCTATGGAGGCTTACAAGCGGGTCAATGCCGACGACATTGTCGTCAACAAGCTGTTGCCACGCCAGGACATTATCCCGGCGGTGTTGCATAACAATCTGCCGGGCGGTGTCCCGGGTTTCTACAATGAATCGCCTTTTATGGATATCGGCTTCGGCGACGGTACCGGCGATCTTTGGGCCGGTATCAAGTTCAATTTGTTGTCCGAGCGATATGGACACCCGTTCGGGTTTGCCGTTCAGCCGATTGCAAAGTTCCACCTCACTGATGACAGACAACACTTGCTGCGGGGATTGACTTCGGGCGCGACGGATGCGGGTTTCGACGCGATTCTTTCCAAGAACCTGCCCGGTGGCGGGACCCTTACCGGGAATCTTGGTTTTCTGTTTGCCGACGACATCAAGGGTGCCGACCGTCAGCATCGATTCAATTGGGGCGGCGGCTTCATGTACCCATTGGGTACCCCGAAGGTTGAGTTGATTGCGGAGGTGGTGGGGTCATACTTTTACGGATCCAAGCGAACCAGCGAGTACACCAACAGCGATGATCCCATTGACGCCTATGCCGGTTTGCGGGTATTTCCAGCTAAGTGGATGTCTGTTACCGGTGCCGCCAACTATCACATGACGGGAACGGATGTACCCGGCGTAGTCGACTCGGACTGTGCCGGTTTTTACGCCCAGGTGAACCTGAAGCGTGTGATCAACCGTCCTCCGACGGCCGAGTGTCGGGCTGACTCTACCACCGTAACCGAGGGTGACCCGGTGAAGATTACCGCAACCGTCAATGATCCGGACGACGACTCTCTGGCGGTCAGCTGGAAGGCGAGCGGTGGGAGGTTGACCGAGTCGGGTGAGACGGCGACGTTGGATACGACCGGCTTGACCCCGGGGCGCTATAGCGTGATGGTGGAAGCCAGCGACAAGGATACTACGGCCAGCTGCTCGGTCGACATCCAGGTGGAGAAGCGGAAGCTGCCACCTCAGGTGACTTGTGAGCCGGCTGCTCACACCGTTACAAAACCGCAGTCCGTCACCTTGCGGGCCTCGGCTTCCGATCCCAACAACGATCCGCTGACATGGGCTTGGTCGGTGGACGGACAATCGGTGCCAAACAATCGACCCGAATTTCAGTTCGGGTCTGAACCCTACTCTGAAGGGGCTCATAGGGTCCAGGTGACGGTGACCGATGTCGACGGCATGTCCGCCAGTTGCACGTTTAACGTGACGGTGAATCCGCGGCCGAATACGGCGCCGAGATGCTCACTGACACTAAGTCCTACCAGCGTCATAGCGGGAGAGCCGGTCACGGCGAAAGCCGAGGCCAGCGATCCCGAGAACGATCCTCTGACCTACGCCTGGAAAGTGGACGGACAGTCTCGGTCCGAGCGGAACGATACGCTTTCCATCAACACCACCGGCATGGCGGGTGGACGCCACAGCGTCGAATTGACGGTGACCGACGACCACGGAGCCGCCTGCACGGATACTAAGTCGTTCTCGGTGACCGAGAAGATCATCATTCCGATGCCGGGATTGAGGCCGGATAACAAGGCGAAGGCACAGCTGGATGAAATCGCCTTGAAGCTCCAGCAGAACCCGCAGCTGCGAGTTCGTCTGACGGGTCACACCGACAGCACGGGTAGTGAGCAGGCGAACCTGCGGACCGGGCAACGGCGTGCCGACGCTGTCAAGGATTACTTGGTCCGACAGCATAAGATCGACGCCCAGCGCATCGAGGCGACCAGCGCCGGCGAAAGCCAGCCGATCGCCGACAATGGGACAGCCGAAGGGCGTAGGCAGAATCGGCGTGTGGAAGTGGAGCTTTACGTTCCGTAAGCTCCGCTGGTCGAGCGAGGTCCTTTGCTAGAATCAAAGGGCGGTGGGGGGTTCCCCCTACCGCCCCTTTTTCTTATGAGAAAATTTGTCGTGGCATTCGACCTTCCTAAGAGAATCGTGGCGATGAGATGCCGGGTGACAATCGTTTTTTTCCTGATATCTCTTCTGTCGGCCTCCGTTCAGCTTCTGGGGGCTCCCGACGTCGAGTACCTGGGTCCTGAAGGAGGTGATGTTAGGTCACTGGCGTATCACCCGGAGGTCCCGGAGCGAGTGTTCTTGGGGACCGCCGACGGCCAGGTGTATGTGTCGAATGATTGGGGTCGGCGCTGGGTCCGTCTGAAGCCTGGTATCGGTCGTCGTGAGCTGGTTTTGGATGCTCTTGTGGTCAATCCGGCGGATCCCGACGAGCTGTGGGTCGGGGGGTGGGAGCTGCGGAGCGATCGCGGAGCCCTCTACCGCAGCCGGGACGGGGGTGCGACGTTCGAGAGGATTGAGCTCGGAATTTTCGACAGCTCCTTGCGGGCCATCGCTGTTTCGCCGGCGGATCCGCGCCGGATCGCCGTCGGGGTTAATGAAGGGGTCCTGCTGAGTCGGGACGGCGGGCGGACTTGGGAAAGAATCACGCGGGGGTATCGAAGCTTGTACAACGTGCATTCTCTGGCTTTTGATCCGCGGCACCCCGATACGCTATACGTGGGAACCTTTCGCTTGGGATCGAAGACCGAGAATTTAGGTGAGAAGTGGGTCCCTATTCACAACGGAATGTTTTGGGACAGCGATCTCTTCTCCTTCCAGGTTCACCCCAACGATCCCGACGTCCTCCTGGTGGGCGCTTGCTCGGGTGTCTACCGATCCCTAAATGGAGGCGAGCAGTGGACGCGGCTCCGGAATGGGATTCCCGACGCAGCCAAGCGTACCCGCGTGGTGCGTTTTGATCCGGTAAATCCCAACCGATGGTATGCCGGCACGACGGAAGGCCTGTTTCGCAGCGAGGATCGGGGAGAGAGCTGGCGATGTATTCTTCCCGACGTTGTTATCAACGCCATTGCGGTCCATCCCGGCGACAACCGGCGCATCCTTGTCGGAACCGAAGATGCCGGTATCTTGACCAGCGAGGACGACGGCGGGACCTTTGCTCCTTCGAATCGAGGATTTGCCCAACACCAAGTGTCTGCCGTGGCGTCTCGCAAAGAACCGTCTACGGGCGGCCAAGTTCTTTACGCAGCTGTGGCTGCGGCCTCCGGATTGGGTGGATTCTATTACTGCCGGGAACATACGGAGCCCTCTTGGCATTTGTTCAGCGAGGGGCTGGAGCCTGGAATCTCGATTCGGATGATTCTGCCTAGCGAGCAAGGACAGGACGTACTACTTGGCACCAGTCGGGGAGTGTTCCTGGGACAGCCGGGACGGGTGGCCTGGAAGAGACTCGCAGGCACGGAACGTCTGGAGGTTTTCGATCTTGCCTGGGCGACGCCGGACTCGGGGGAAGTGTTGATCGCCTCCCGGCAGGGACTATTCCGGTACCTTTTGAGATCGGGCGGTTTGAAAAAGGTCGCGTTTCCGGTGTACGACCGCCAGGTGTTCTGTATTGCCCGCGTTTCTGAGGGAGGAAAGTGGTTTGCCGGGACCGAGATGGGCGTCTTCCGAGCAGACGAGAGCGAAGGCGCTTGGAAGCTGGCGGTCGAGGGATTGCCGTATGTAGCGGTCCGGGATCTCCTCCCGGTCGGCGGCAGATTGGTGGCGGCCACTGACGAAGGCTTGTTTTATTCCGACGATCTGGCGGAGCACTGGCGCAAAGTGACGACGGTGTTTCCCCTGGAGGTGTCGGTTCTAAGTGCTTCCGATGATCTGAAACTGGTTGCGGCCGAGCCGGTGGCAGGTTACCTGTTTGTAAGCCTCGATCGAGCGGAGAGCTGGCAGGCGGTGCCGATGAATTCCGCGGTCTCCCGCATTACCAGCCTAGCTCCTTGGAACGGCCGGGAATTTGTGGCGGGGACCGTTTCGGAGGGAGTGGTGCGCCTATTGTGGCCGGAAGCCGAGGTCACTGCAGCCGTGCGCAGCGGACCGCATGAGACCCGGTGAGAGCTCCCAGGCATCCCCGGGGGTTGCCCTTTCTCTTGACCACTCTTATACGTGGCAGGCTATGTCGTATCTCTTTACAAGGGCTCTCAAGCCGGCCACGGATTTGGTGGTTTCCCGCATGGACCAAAGTCGGCGCTTCCGCCTTCCTCTTTCAGTGTCGCGACGGCTGTGCGATGACCCAGGTCCTGGAGACGATGTCGTGAAGGCAACGCCGACGCTTGTCGAACAGAGCCGACGCCAACCCCACGACGGTAACCAGGACAAAAGGAAAGAGGAGGACCCGCAGACCAATGTTGGCGGCAGGGATATCGTCGCTTTCCGGCCAGGCTACTAGCTTGAGCTGAGCCGCATACATTCCGGGGGTCTGACTCACCAGATTCAAGAAGAAGAACGATGTGAACAAATGCAGGGTGACCGCCAGAATTAGCATCCAAGTCCAAGTGGACCCCGCAAAGACGTCGGCACCCGTGTATCGAGTGGCCAAGAGGCCCAGCAGTATGGCGGCGACGGCCGGAATGGTGAGATCGATAATCCCAGACAGAAAGCGGGAGAATAGGATTTCCGCCGGAACGGTCGCGGGCATTCTCCCCGCGGCGGACGGCTCGACGGCTTGCCTGGTCCGGCCGGCGGCGGAATCCACCACTGGCGGTGCCGGACGCGCTTCTGACTCAACCTCGAGCGGTAGACGGGTCAGACGCTCGGGACGATCCCTCTTGGGTTGCCTCAAACCGGCCGAATCCGGACTTTTGCCGGCGGCCGCTTGGGCGGGGACCTGGGTCCGTCCCAAATTCGGCCGCCTAGGTTCCTGCTTGGGAAGCACCGGGTTTTCCAAGGGTGGACGGGAAGTCGCCCCTTGCTTTAACTTGTACTGAAAGATGGAAGGTGCCGGCGGTTGCTTTGGTTCCGCTTGAACAGAGTCGTCGGAAGAGGCCGAGTCGGTTTGCGAAGGTGCCGAAGGCGCCGTAGTCCCCTCCGCTTTCAGTGAAACCGCCTCGTTCTGCACCCCATGACGATCAAGTCGCCTGCGCAATTCCTCCCGCCAGTCTGCCGTGCGCTGGGACGCGACTGAGGCGGGGGAGCCGGGCAGCATCTCCATACCAACCGTCAGGCCCGGACCGGGTTCATGCTTTTCCTCGGTATGGGCAGAGGAGCCAAATTCTTCAGCGGAAGCGACTGCGGGCAGTTCCGCCTCCTCAGAGTCCCAAACGATTCCACAGCGAGGACATTTTCCGTCCTGAACGGGCTCCTTGCAGCGCGGACAGTCCATGTTGATCATGTTAGCACGCTGGAATCACCCGCCGAAGTTTTCGAGGATTTCCTCGATCTCCTCGGCACTCAGTCGGGGGGCTTTTTCCAGCAGATGCGACAGCCGCTTAAGCCGGGCAAGGTGGTCGTTGCACCCACCTTGCCGCCGGCATTCAGCCAGACGACGATTAAGCTCAAGACGTACGGTGTCCACCGGGTAGTCCGGAGGAGCCTTTTGGATCAGTGTCTCGGTTACAACGAAGTGAACGATTTCTACAGTGTAGAGTTTTAGAATGAACCACACGGTCAAGGCGAGACCGAAAAGAAGTCCTCCCCACCACAATAGGCGACGCCGCATGCCCGTATTTTGGCACAAGTGAAAGGTCTTCCAGGCGAGCCGAAGCCGGCCGGGCGAAGACGGAAATGAAACCGAGAAATGGCGGAGACCTCGAGTCTGACTCTTTCAGTGTGCCTTGATTCCATCCAGCCGTTAGAATGGAAGAGTGGGATTAGCGGTCTGCCTGGTCAGTGGTGGGATGGACAGCTGCGTCGCCGCGGCTACGGCCGTGGCCGAGGGCTGGGAGCCCGCTTTTCTGCACTTCACCTACGGCCAACGGACCCAGGAGAGGGAACTGAAGGCTTTTTATGACATTGCAGACTTTTACGGGGTGGTCCGGCGTCTGGTCATCGAGTTGCCGCACTTAGCCGAAATCGGCGGATCGGCCTTGACTGATGTCTCCTGTCCCGTGCCCGAGGGTCGGTTGAACCGTGACGAGATTCCTGTCACCTATGTTCCCTTTCGGAACGCAAACTTCTTGGCTGCGGCGACAAGTTGGGCCGAAGTTCTGGGGGCCCGGAGGATCTATATTGGAGCCGTGGAAGAAGACGGTTCCGGCTATCCGGACTGCCGAGAGGTGTTCTTACGCGCCTTCGATGAGGTTATTGCCTTGGGAACGCGGCCGGACAGTAGTATACGGATTCAGGCTCCTCTTATTCACTCGACGAAGGCTGAGATCGTACTCCGGGGAGTGGAGCTCGAGGCCCCCCTTCACTTGACTTGGTCCTGTTACAGAAATAGCGTCAGGGCTTGTGGGTGTTGCGACAGTTGCCTCCTCCGATGGAGGGGTTTCGTCCAAGCCGGTGTGCCCGACCCGATTCCATATGAGACCATCCCCTTGGGGAAAGAGGAGCGCTGAGGACTTGCATTGATGACCTGTCGGGGGTGGTGCGAAACGCGTCGAGAGATCAATTTCCGAGCCGTTCTTTGAACAATCTGCTGCAGTGGGACCGAACGTCCGATGTGGCAACCCATGGTCTTCCGACGGCAACTGAGTCGGGGGCGGTGACAGGTGACGAGGGCGGAGTCAAGGAAAGCAGGCTTCGCTTTGAAGGAAGAGATGAAGGTGGGACCAGTGGTGGTTTTTACCGATGTGGACGGAACGCTGTTGGATCATTTCACCTACGATTTCAGGCCGGCCCTTCCCGCCATAGAACGGTTGAACAGGCTCGCGGTCCCTGTTGTTTTGTGCAGCAGTAAGACACTGGGTGAACTTCGGGCGTTGCAGCAACTCATCGGTGTCGGCGAGGCCCCTTTGATTGCGGAGAACGGGGGGGTAGTATGGTTTCCCGATGTCGGCGAAAGCCCTTCCGGTGAAGTAATCCTCGGTCCTCCGGTTGACGAACTGGAACAACATCTTCGATCCCTGGAAGAGAGATTCGGCTTCTCCGCCCGGACGATCGTGGACATGAGTTTGGACGAGGTAATGGAACGAACAGGTTTGCCGCCGGAGGCGGCCGGGCGGGCCCGTCAGAGGAAAGCTTCTCTTCCGTTCGTCGTGGTGGGAGCGGACCCTCCCTGGCCGGATGTGGAAAAGGCGGCTGAAGCGGAAGGCTTACGTTTGACCCGGGGAGGGAGATTTCGGCATCTTTTAGGATCCTGCGACAAGGGTGAGGCGGTTGAGCTGGTGCTAGACGTGCTCACGGAACGTTGGAAGACCCGGCCGCTGTCGGTTGGATTGGGCGACAGCCGCAACGATCTCCCCTTGCTCGAGGCGGTCGACGTGCCCATTCGTATTCCGAATCCGGAAAGCTCCGCCCCCCTGGGAGATGAGCTTCCCTGGGCGATGGAAGTCGAGCAACCGGGACCTGCCGGTTGGCGGGAGGCCGTCGAGAGGTGGATGCGGGGAGACGTCCCTTGACTTGATCTCAGTGATGCCGTAATTAGGTTGAGTGGAGTACTTAGGGAGACAATCCATGTGGAAGAAGAACGAACCAGAGCGAACGGAGCCAACTATGCAGCAACCAAGCCATCCGCAACCCGTGCATGAGCAGACCTTGATCGGTAGTTCCCTTGTTGTCAAAGGGGATGTTACGGGAGACGAAGATATTACGATCCAGGGCCAAGTTGAGGGGAAGGTGGTGCTTAAGAACAACACCATCACCGTGGGACAGCACGGCCGGGTTAAGGCTGACCTTTTTGGTAAAGTCATCAATGTCGAAGGAACGGTTGAGGGCAATTTGCATGCGGAGGAAAGGATCGTTGTCCGGAAGTCCGGCAAGGTCAAAGGGAATCTGGAGGCCCCGCGGGTGACCTTGGAGGATGGCGCCAAGTTCAAGGGAAGCATTGAGATGGATGTCGTTGACGCCGGCTCAACCACCGTTTCCTCCGGTCCAGAAACCCGCTCCGGGGAGCAGACCCAAAAGAAGGCGTCGGAGCCCGGTGAGTTTCGGTTGGGATCGCCGTCACCTTCTAAAACATGACATGTGGAAGCGGTTATCGTTCTTCTCCAAGGAGTCCCCGGCGGAGCCGGCGGAGCAGCCTCAGCCCCGGAAGGGAATTCCTCAGAAGTCGTTGGCCCTGAATGCCCTGGTCCAGCAGTTTCGAGGTGAAAAGAAATATCATGTCTTGGACCTGGGTCCTGCGGACGGCTCGACGATCGAGTTCTTTTCGCGTTTTCGCTGCCGACTTTATATTGAGGATCTCTACGACACCTTGAATTCGTTCGACTACTTTTCTCCCGAAGACGGATTCGACTACGACGTCGTCTTTCGTTATCTGCTTCCGTTTCCGAGGGAACTCAAGTTCGACTTCATTTTGGCGTGGGATCTGTTCAATTATTTCGACAGGGACGTCCTCGGATCTTTGACGGCACACTTGAGCAAGCACTGTCGGAGGGGAACCATCTTGCTGTGCCAGATCGCCACACAGCGCCACATTCCGGAGTTGCCATATCGGATTCGCGTCGTCGATGATGAGACTATCGAGTACATCCCGCAATCGGAGGTCATGAAGGAAGCACCCCATTACGAGGTTGGAGATCTGGCGCGGCTGCTTCCAGGTTTCCGCTCACTGAGTTCTTTCGTCTTGCGAAACGGATACCGCGAGTACTTGTATTTGTTCGATTAGGTCGTCGAAAGGCCTATACCCGGCCGACCCTCCATCATTGTGAGACCCCGGGGGTTTTGGGGACGACTGGACGTGGTCGATGTCCTTGTCGTCCAAAGCAGTGGTTTAGCGGCGGCGTGTTTGCTGCAAGGCCGGCCGGCTTTTGGATTTACAGAACGTTCCTGACACTGCGCAGTTTGAGGTTTTGGGAAGACAGGTCGGCGTGGGCTCCGGCGATCGCGGGGTTCAGACCAGCGGTTTCGGTGATCGGCGGGGCTGTGGGAAGTGCAACATCCGCCTGGTCGGCGGTCGCTTCTCGGTAGGGTAGAATACGCGCATGTACTCTGGCCGCTTTCACTCGTTCTTTCTAATGTTCGGTGTGGTACTGGTGGCTGTTTTTCCGAGGCTTGGCGGGCCCTGCGGATCGGTGTTTGCCTTCGCCGAGCCGGCGGAGGAGGTAATCTACCGAAACAACCGTGGTACCGCCTTATTGGATCAGTACAAGTTCAAGGAAGCGATCGCGGAATTCCGGGCCGTGGTGGAGAAGTACCCCGATGTGACCCCCGGCTGGGTCAATCTCGGCATCGCGTACTTCTACGATCAGCGTTACAACGAGGCGATCGAGGCCTTTCAGGAGGCTCTCAAGCGGGAGCCGGACGAGCCGCATGCCCACTACGTGCTGGGTTTGATCTACCGAAATCAAGACGAGATCGACCAAGCCGTCAAGGCCTTTGAGAAGGTCTACCGGGCGGATCCTAATGATGCATCCACCGCATACTACCTTGGCCAGCTTTACATGCGGTTACGAGATTACGCCCAGGCGGCGGATTACTTTCGTCGGGTGATTTCCCTGGAACCCTACAACGCTTCAGCTCATTACAATTTGGCGACGGCTCTCGGTCGAGGCGGTGATCGGGAGGCCGGACGACGGGAAATGGAGGAGTTTCGGCGGCTGCAGAATCTGTTCGGGAGTACTACGGTCGGTCTTCAATACCTCGAGCAGGGCAAATATGCGATCGCCATTCAGCGGATTCCGGCCGAATACCTGCCCGGATCGCCTCCGGCCGCAGCGCCTGCCGTGTCGGTTCGATTCGAGGACGTGGCGGCCGTTTCGGGTTTGACGTTTCGCCACCAGGGATCAGGGCGGCTGAACCGACACTTCGATTCCACCCAAGCTTTGGAGCAAGAGGTCGTCCCCGCTTTCGGTTCGGGCGTTTCGTTTGTCGACTACGACTTGGACGGCCGAATGGATCTGTACTTCGCAAACGCGGGCTCCGGAGGGGCGGTAGGGGCGTTGTTCCGGAATCGGGGCGATGGAGTCTTCGAGGAGCGTACCGAGGGTGCCGGACTGATCGGCCGTGGGCAGACGATGCAGGCCTGCTGGGGTGACTTTGATAATGACGGAGCCCCCGATCTCTACTTGGCCAATTACGGGCCTAACGTCCTATATCGGAACCAGGGAAACGGGACGTTCGAGAATGTCACGGAAGCACTTGGGGTTGGGGACGACAATTGGTCCATGGGCTGTGCCTTCGTGGATTTTGATCACGACGGCGATCTGGATCTGGTGGTCGCGAATCTTGCCGAGCGGCCCAAAGGAGCGTCGGTACAAGGAGAGGCCCCCAACGTGCTGACTGCGGCGGGGAACCGTTTGTTTCGCAATAATGGAAACAGAACGTTTACGGATGTTGCGAAGGACGCGCGGTTGGATCAGCCCGGCCTCCGGAGTGTGGGAATCATTACCGCCGACTTTGACGACAGCCGTGATGTCGATTTCCTGCTTTTGGATCTCTCCGGAGACCACCGACTGTTGAGCAACCTTCGCGACGGTTCTTTCCGGGCCCAGGAGGTACCTTGGACGGGCCGAGCGGCCGGTCCCGGCGCCGCGACCGGGGATCTGAATGGAGACGGGCTGTTGGATTTCGTCTTCGGCGCCGCTGACGGCGGGATCACCATCTGGCGGAACCTTGGATACAACCGGTACGATCCCAAGGCGGTGCCGGGAACTGAAGCTCTTGGTCGCGATTTGGTTCCTCTTCTCTTCGATTACGATAACGACGGCGATCTGGATCTCCTGGTTGTTTCGGTCGCACTGGGCAAGTCTTCCGGTGCGGAGGAGTCCGGGAAGGTTTATCTGTTCCAAAACCGAGATGGCGATTTTGTCGACGTGACGAAGGCGGTCGGCTTGGATAGAGTGTCGGGACGCCCCCTACGGGGTGTTAGCACGGCCGATTTTGACGGTGACGGGGATCTCGATCTCGTGCTTGCTACAAACGGTGGAGCTCCCTGGCTCTTGCGCAATGACGGTGGGAACCAAAACCAGTGGATCGGCGTCCGTCCCGTCGGGACAAACAGCAACAAGCCGGGTTATGGCGTCAAGGCGGAATTGAAGGCCGGTGCTTTGTGGGCGAAGCGGGAGACGATGGGGGGTCAAGGCTTTTTGACCCAGAGCCCGGCCGTCTTCCACTTCGGACTGGGGCAACGGCGGCAGGCCGACGTCATCCGCCTGCTTTGGCCCAACGGAGTCCTCCAGTCGGAGATTGACCAACCCGCCCGCCAGAATTTGGAAATCAGTGAGTTGGACCGAAAGGGGACATCCTGTCCAATCATGTATGTCTGGGACGGCCGAACGTACCGGTTCCAGACGGACTTTCTCGGAGGCGGCGCCTACGGGTCGCTGGTTGCGCCCGGGATCTACAACTATCCGGACACGGATGAATACATCAAGTTAAACCGCGACGACGTAGCGCTGCGCGACGGTCGCGTGGCGATCACCATGAATAATCAGCTGGAGGAGGTGATCCTGTACGATCATGTGCAGTTGGTGGTGGTCGACCATCCCGCCGAGTATGAAGTGTTTCCCGACGAAAAGCTGCTTCCCGGTCCACCCTACGATCCTTTTCGCTTGATTACCGCTCAGGATCTGAGGTTACCCAGGGCAGTCCGGGATCATGCGGGTCGTAACGTATTGGAAGAGGTTGCCGCCGTTGATCGGCGATATCCTGAGGTGCCGGGAGATCTCCCTTTTAAGGGATATGCTGAGGAGCACTCTCTGGTGCTCGATCTAGGTGACGTCGATCCGGAATATGTGGTGCTGTTGCTGTACGCCTGGATTGACTATGCCGACAGCACCAGCAATCTGGCCGCCTCGCAAGCGGGTCTGGCACAGATACCGCCTTACGTTCAGGTTCGGGATGCATCCGGGCGATGGGTGACGGTGCTTGAGCGGATGGGCTTTCCGGCCGGGCTGCCGAAGACGATGACCGTGGATTTGTCCGGTCGGTTTTTGTCCCCTTCCCGGGAGGTACGCATCGTTACCAACATGAAAATCTACTGGGATCAGATCTTGGTGGCTACGGGACGGCCTCGGGACGACTACCGCCTGTTCCGGATTCCCGCCTCCGGGGCCGAGCTCCGCTACCATGGTTTTCCTCGCCCTTACAGCCCGGACGGGCGCCTGCCCCACGCTTACATTTACGGAGAGTTGGTGCAGCCCGAATGGAAGGTACATGTGGGAGCCTATACCCGATACGGCGACGTGTTGCCGCTTCTGCAGGAAGTCGACGACATGTTTGTCATAACCAGGTCGGGTGATGAAGTGGCGGTGGAGTTCGATGTGAGCGACCTGCCTTCCTTGCCGCCGGGCTGGACTCGGGACTATCTGGTTTACGTTGACGGGTTCGGCAAGGATATGGATCCGAATTCGGCCGGTCCCCACTTCCTGGGTCCGCTTCCGTCCCACAGGATGACGGCCTATCCCTATCCGCCGGGCGAGTCGTACCCGGATACTCCGGAACATCGGGAGTACCTCGAGCGTTGGAATACCCGCATCTTCGACCAGGCGATTCCGCCGTTGGCGGCGAGCCCGGCCGAGGAATGAGACGCGTGGCCGAAGCATTTTCGGTCCAGCGCCCGGTGGGTGATGTAGCGTCCGCTGGTACCGCTTGCCGCCGAGGGGCCGGGGAACAGCACCTCATGGGTCGGGAAAACCCTGGGGAATACTTTGAAACCCGGACTGAGACGGCAGGTTTCGGCGATTTCCTGTCGGCCGGGCGGCGGTACGGATGGGGGGCGTAGTTTTCAAGGAGCCAATGCAGCGGGAGCGTCTTGAGGTAGATGTCTTAATCGTAGGGGCCGGTCCGGCAGGCTTGACCGCGGCGCACGTCCTCAAAACACGACTCGGCGGAGAGACCGCGGCGGGTCTTCCCAGAGTTTTGGTGCTGGAAAAGGGAGCCGAGTTGGGCGGCCAGGTGCTGAGCGGAGCAGTCGTCGATGTTTCGAGGTTTCCTGCGGCTTGGGGAGATGAAGCGGCTTGGGGTGACCTGCTGCGACCGGTTATCCGAGAGTCGGTGTGGCTGCTGACCTCCCGGAGCGCTTATCGCTTGCCCTGGATTCCTAAGGCCTTACGCAACCGGGAGTGTCGCTTGACCTCGCTCGGTCGTTTGACGGCATGGATGGGGGAGCGTTGCGAAGAAGTCGGGGTGGACATAGCCACCGGATTTTCGGGAGCCGAGCTGCTCTGGGACGGCGATCGCGTGGTTGGAGTTCGGGTCGGGGACTTCGGCGTGGCCCGGGACGGCCGCCCTAGGGACGACTTCCAGCCGGGTCCCGAAATCAGGGCCGCCGTGACTCTCCTCGCCGAGGGGGTGCGCGGTACTCTGGCGCAACAGGCAATTGAACGCTGCGGCTTGATGACCGGGAAGAGCTATGGAACATACGGAGCCGGATTGAAGGAACTTTGGCGTCCCGGCATCCCCGTCGAACCGGGAGAAGTGATCCACACGTTGGGTTACCCGTTCAGTGCGTCGGCGTTTGGTGGGGCGTTTTATTACACTCTCGCCCCCGATCTTGTTTCCCTTGGAGTCGTAGTCGAAATAGACTCGAGAAGGCCTGTGCTGGATGTGCACGCTCTACTTCAACGGTGGAAGGAGCATCCCTTTGTCCGCCGACGACTCACGGGAGGTACGTTGTTGAAGTATGGCGCTCGAGCGTTGCCGGAGAGCGGCTGGAAAGCCTCGCCTCGGCCGTGGGGTGAAGGTTTTCTGATCTTGGGTGACAGTGCGGCTTTTCTGGATGCTTCGCGCTTGAAGGGTATTCACTTGGCGGTGGAGTCAGGTCGGCTGGGCGCCGAGGTCATCTTGGATGCTTGGCGGGCGGGAGATCTCTCAGAAGAGCGCCTGCAGAGCTACGAGGATCGGCTGAACCAATCGCCGCTGTTCCAGCCTCTGCGGGGCGTGGAGGCCCTGAAAGGCCGCTGGATGCGGGGTTTGGTCCGCTGCATTTTGCCTGATTCTACGGCCGGTCGTGCTTCCGCGCGACGGGAAAAGGACGAGCGGTCGGCCGCAAGCGGCGGGGAAGGCATGGCGGAAGCCGCCTGCGGCTTGACGCAGGATCGGACAACCTCGGTCGGCTTTGCCGGCATTGTGTATCGAGAAGACCAGCCGAGCCACATCTCGATATCGGATCCGGATGTTTGCCGTCGACGCTGCCGGGTTGAATTCGGCAATCCCTGCCGTTGGTTTTGCCCCGGCGGGGTGTTCCATGTGGCCGTGCGATCCGAGGGAAGCGTTCAGGTGGAACTTGAACCCGGCAACTGTCTTCACTGTAAGATTTGCGAAGTGACGGATCCGTACGGCGTCGTACGCTGGCGGCCTCCCGAGGGAGGTAGCGGCCCACGTTGGCTCTCGATGTAAATCTCCTTCGCCGCTGGTTGTCGGTTTCCGAGAAGATAAGGCACAGATTCTCGTTCAGTTGAATGAGATTCGGCCTTTTCGGTTGGGAGTCGTCCAGTTCGGCAAGGAGCATTCCAGACTCAAACTTGAGAGCGAAAAGCTGAACTTTTGGAAAGAATCGCCCAAGCCGCCGGAGAGTGCTTGCCGTCACTAAACTTGAATCGATGCCGGATCGATGTAGAATCTGGTGCTTTTGTGAAACTTTGAGCCGCCTGGGTGTGTCTGAATACTTTGGAGGCGGTAAGAGCCATGACGAACTGCAACCGGAAGCTTCTCGTTGGTTTTCTGCAGAACCAGCTGGAAGAAGACGATAGATTGGATTTTCTAATCCACCTTGATCTGTGTCCGAACTGTTGGGAAGCCGTGTACAGTGCTACGAAAGCTTCCCATCCCCATTTCTACAAGAAACCGATCGATACGTCTCGCTTTGTCGATATCGACCTCTGCGGATTAGACCAGCGGGAAACGGAGCCCGAGTCCGAGGATGTCATTGAGGTAGCGTGACGGCGACTCGGAGATGACGGTTTCTTCGTCAAGTGTTGATTGGCCTGACGCAGGTCGGCCGTCGCGGCGGTGAAAGAAACAGGAGTACCACGTGGCGCTCTCATCCAACAACCGCCGCGGATCGACGATGGGTGACGAGCCAGGCTCCGCCCAGCAGACAGAACCCGGCGAACGCGCCCGTAATCACTACGCCGCTCAGGAAAGCCCCCGGCTCACCGCTCCCTCCGTAAAGGCAATACCCGAGCGCTTGGTGAGCGTACGTCAAAGGATTGACCCACATCAACCAACGGATCCAAGTGAAAGCTCCCGCTGCCGGGAACACCGACCCGGAAAGCAACCAAAGAGGAAACAGTACAAGGTTCATAACGGAGTGGAAACCTTCCACCGTTCCGGTCAGCCACGCCGTAAAGAAGCCGAGGCCGGAAAGGGCGAGGGAAACGAGTGCCAGCAGACAGGTTGCTCCAAGCCATTCCGTGACTCCAAGTCGCAGGCCGAGGATTGGTGCAATCAGCATCAACAACAGGCTTTGAGCTAAAGCCAGGCCGGCTGCACCGAGGGTCTTTCCCAGGACAATCGCACGCCGGTCCACCGGAGCCACGATGACCGCTTGCAGAAACCCTTCCCGGCGGTCCTCGATGAGGGACAGGCCGCTGAAAATGGCCGTAAAAAGGACTACAAGTAAGAGCATCCCGGGGTAGAAGTACTCGAGATACGTGAGTTCCTCAGTCGCACCGGGCAATCGAAACGAGCGCCCAAAGCCTGATCCTATAAGGAACCAAATCCCTACGGGTGTCGCGAGGGCTCCCAGCCATCGACTCCGCTGTCGAAAGAACCGGGTAACCTCACGCTGCCAAAGTGTCCAGACGGTCAATAGAAACGTCATCGGGCCGGCTATGATCTCCCATCAACCGGAGGTGTTTCAAGCGGACCGGAACTGGGAGAAGGAGTGCGGTTGTGCCGGATCCGAATGCCTTAAAAGTCTCGACCGAGTTTACCGGCGGTTGGTTTCTTGAGGCAACTAGTTGGTAGAGCGAAAGATAGGTTTCATCGCGCGAATCCTGCGGGTGTATCATGAGCCCATGCAAAAGACGATGAAGGTGCTCATGAAGAGGGAAGCGAAGCCGGGCTTGTGGATGGATGAGGTCCCGGTTCCCGAGTATGGGATCAACGACGTTTTGATACGGATACACAAGACCTCGATCTGTGGAACCGACGTGCACATTTGGAATTGGGACGAGTGGGCACAGAAGACGATCCCGGTGCCTATGGTTGTCGGTCATGAGTTTGTCGGCACCGTGGCCGCCTACGGTGATAACGTCACCGATCTCCAGATCGGGGAGGTTGTCTCCGGCGAGGGACACATCGTGTGCGGGCGGTGTCGCAATTGCCTGGCTGGACGACGACACCTCTGTCGATCGACGAGTGGGGTGGGAGTCAACCGACCGGGTGCATTCGCCGAGTATTTGGTCATTCCCGTGACGAACGTCTGGCATGCCGACCCCACCATTCCACTGGATATTTTGTCGATCTTCGATCCTTTCGGAAACGCTACCCACAGCGCTCTGGCCTTTCCCGTCTTGGGTGAGGATGTTCTCATAACCGGGGCGGGTCCCATCGGGTTGATGGCTACGGCCGTCGCCAAGCATGCCGGTGCCCGCTATGTGGTTACCACCGATGTCAATCCTTACCGTTTGGACCTGGCCGCGAAAATGGGGGCGACTGTGGCGCTGGATGTGCGGAAGATGACCGTGCGGGAAGTTCAAGGGGACTTGGGGATGAAGGAGGGCTTCGACGTAGGGCTGGAGATGTCGGGCAGTGAGGATGCATTCAAGGAAATGCTGGCGAACATGTGCCACGGCGGCAAGATTGCTCTGTTAGGCATTCCCACGCGGGATGTGGCCATCGATTGGAACACGGTGATCTTCAACGGCCTCACCATCCGCGGCATCTACGGGCGCGAGATGTATGAGACTTGGTACATGATGCAGTCCATGATTCAGACGGGCCTGGACATCAGTCCCGTGATCACACATCGTTTCCATTACACTGAGTTTGAAGATGCTTTTGAGGTTATGCGCTCGGGCAATTCCGGCAAGGTGATTCTTGACTGGATTTCCTGAGTTTTGGAGGCGGTTCGCGATCGGTGGTTTGGCTGACGCATCGTTTCAGGCGGATCTTTGGGCCGCCGGTTGCCTAAGTTAAAAACGAAAGGAAGGGTTGAAGGGATGCTGAAAGGAGTTCGATTGTTTTCTACCACTGCGGTCTTGGGAGCTCTCGTCTGCGGGAGTTTACTTGCGCAGCCTCGGCCGGCCGGGCCGGGCTGGGAACCTCTCTTCAACGGTCGCGACCTGTCCGGTTGGGTCGAGGTAGGCCGCGAGAAGTGGACGGTTGAAGACGGCGTGATTCACGGTCAAGGTGTGACGGAAGAGTACGGTTACCTGAGGACGGAGAAGAAATATAAAGACTTTCATCTTTTCCTGCGCTTCAAATGCCTGGCCGGCGGCAACAGTGGCGTGTATTTCCACACCGACTTCAATCCCGGCACAGTGGATGTGAACCAGGGGCGGCAGTTCGAGATCGATCGAAAGGTCGGAAATCATACGGGCGGCATTTACGGCGATGACAGAGGCTGGCTGGCCTGGCCGGCGCCGGAGTTCGAGCCACTGATCCGTCCGAACGATTGGAACGAATTCCTGCTGTTGGTGGAAGGTAACCGTCACGTCTGCTACCTGAATGGCGTCAAGGTGCTTGACTTTACGAATCCCATTCCAGGCGCGAGAGACGGCTACATCGCTCTCCAGTTGCATTCGGGCGGCGAAGGGAACATGTTGTTCAAGGACATCTACCTCCGTGACCTTGGGGTTGCTCGATAGCCCGGCGGGTGAGTACCGGGGTGTTCCGGACGCCTTCGGTTAGCGACTGAGGAAAGGCCTCTTCGTATGCGCAGGGGGAGGTGTGCCGACCGACGCCGCTTCAGCAACGGGTGTCGCAACCGGAGCAGCCGTCCCTGGTAGCAGGGACCCTAAGATCGGCGCATCCTCCCAGGTGCCGGGAAGGAACCGTTCGTCTCTCAGTGTAACTTCGATCAGGAGGACGACGTTCGTTTCGGGAGCAACTTCGCTCTGAGGGAGCTGCGTTTTCGCGTAACCCGCATACCGCGAACCGAGCTCGCAACCAATGATCGGGATGTCTCAAGCATCCCAATCGGCAGTAGAGGCATGCTCCTAATCAGCACTTCAGTAATCCGCACCACATGTCTTGTGGGACGGTCGGCCTACGGAGCCGACGTGAGACACCCTGAATGAATGATGGTTGTTTCCGCCGGTTGCGAGGGCTCCAGCCTTCTTCGAAGGGCACCGGACCGGGGGCAGGCGGCTCGGTTGCTGCGGAAACCGGAGTAAGGTACCTCGCGTACGACTGCAACCGAGAACGCCGAGGTCCTTCGGTCACTTACCGCGCGGTTCGTCGGTCAGGGCTTGGTAAACCAGAGTCTTCAGTTTGACCTGGATTTCGGTGTCACAAGGCATGCGGTGGGTCATGAGGAGCACCACCAAGTCTTCCACCGGATCGATGCGGACGTAAGTCGAGGCCGCTCCGTCCCAGCCGAAATCTCCGGGAGATCCGACGCTGAGGCTCGCAGGTGGATCCAACAGCACACTCACACCAAGTCCGTACCCATGACCGCGCAGTTTGTCCCAAGACATGCTCACGCCTTCAGGAAGATGATCGGAAGCCATGAGTTCCACAGTCCTAGGACCCAAGATTCTCACCCCGTCCAGCTCTCCGCCGCGGGCCAGCATCTGCGCGAAACGGAGATAGTCCGACGTGGTCGAGACCAGTCCACCTCCTCCGGAAAGAAGGCGGTTCTTATCCTTGCGATATGCGTCCACAGAGTACGCGGGAGGAAGCGTCTCCATCTTGCCGGTCTTTTCGTCGAGCCGGTAAAGGCTGGTGAGTCGTGGCAGCTGGTCGTCGGTGATAAAGAACCCGGTGTCGCCCATGGACAATGGATCGAAAAGTCGCCTTTGGAAAAACTCGTCCAAAGAAAGGCCGGACCACACTTCGATCAAGCGCCCCAGAACATCGATGGAGACGCCATAGTGCCACGCCGTACCGGGGGCAAAGTAGAGGGGTAGGTCCTTCAGCTTGGCAACCGCTTGGGCCAGCGTGGTGGTGGGATCGAAAAGATTGATCTTCTTATAAAGCTCGTCGACCGGTCCCTCTTCCCAGCCGTAACCCAAGCCCGAGGTGTGGCGGAACAGGTCTCGTATCGTCATCTCCCGCCTGGAAGAATCGGTGCCGGAAGCCTCGGTCTCTCCGTAAACCTTCAGTCCCTTGAGCTCGGGGAGGTACTTTGAAACCGGATCGTCCAGCTGGTAAAGGCCTTCCTCCCAAAGCGTCAGGGCGGCCACAGCCGTAATCGGCTTGGACATCGAGTAGATCCGGAAGATCGTGCTTTGGTCGACGGGTCTTTGGGTGTCCAGGTCGGCGTAGCCGAAAGACCGATGATAGACCAAACGTCCGTGGCGAGCGACGGCGACCGTCATACCCGGGAAATTCCCTTGGTCCACGAATTGTTGTATCAACCGGTCAATTCTCTCAAGTCGCCCCCGGCTCATTCCCGCCGATTCGGGGTCCGTCGGCGAAAGTTCTTGCGCCGGCAACCAGGACAGGGCCATCGATCCTGCCAAGCAAAAACAGACGATGGTGTGCAATCTTGCAATGCTCATCAAAAGGGTCCTCTTTCCCGCCCGTTCGGGCCGCTAAAGTGACGATATCTTGACTCCGCCGGGAGCTCTTTACAACCCTAATTTGGGGGCACCCACGAGTGTCGGTTTTAATCTGTTGAATATAAAGGACTACAGTGTGAGTCTGGTACTCTCTTCCGGGCGAAGCCCTCTAACGGAAAGCTCGGTGGCTCTTGGCCGCAAATCCCGACCTTGACGCACCGCTGGTGGGATTCCCTTTCGCCATGGTGGAGTTGCGGGGCCCGAGCGGAAGCGCCAAACGCGTCTTTGCGGACGGCGAAGGACGTTTTGAAGTTCGCGATCTCCCGGAAAGACCTATGAATACAAGGTTCTGTTTCTGAACTTTTTCCCGATCGGCGGAGAGATATGCATAGCAACGTGGACGCCGGAAGGCGGACCGTTAAGGTTAGTGCTGTGACCGGCGCGGTTTTTCGACGGGTACCTGCGAGGTTTTATGCGCGGCCCGTACGAGTACATGATCGCTCAGGTGGAGGATGAGTTCGTGTTGCCGGAGCTTTGGGGCCGGGTTCTGGGAGAGGGCGGACCTTCCGCTTGGCCGATGGAAGGAGGGGCATCGAGATGATGGGTCCGGACGAGTCGGAGGAGATCCGTTCTGCGATCAGCGACGAGAAAGGGTTCTTCCGCTTACCCGGGGTACCCCCCGGACGCTACCGTTGGAAAGCGACCGCTTTCGGTTTCCAATCGGTGATCGGTACTTTACGGGTGTGTCCGGGCGCCGAAGTAGTTACAACCTGGGAGATCGGGCCGTGTGGGTGCGTAGGTCCCCATGGCCGGCCCTGGTTTGAGCGGCGTCCGAAGCCCGGTGTGCTTTTCTACTTCGAAGCGGTATCCCACCGAATCAGCCAGGAGTGGCTTGGATCTGCCGCCGGGCGATACGTTACCGGAACCGCCTGGGGACGGGCAAGATCAACGATTCGGAGGCCAA